>Ga0134125_10000171_pt1 | contig 95992 bp, 84 predicted proteins | sample KB31751_FD_96464 | JGI IMG/M metagenome (GOLD analysis project Ga0134125, IMG submission 96464) | Terrestrial soil microbial communities with excess Nitrogen fertilizer from Kellogg Biological Station, Michigan, USA - KB3-175-1 | ecosystem: Environmental > Terrestrial > Soil > Unclassified ... | reverse complement strand
TTCAGTCACGCAATGCGCCGAGGGCTTGGAAACATATCTGCCACTCAAGCCCACGCCAGACAACCATCATTTCAAACTTTCTTGAGTGGAATCGTCTTGAGTTAGTCGAAGCTTGTTAGCTACAACGAAGTTTGTGGCGGGTTTAGTATGCTCAGACTGAAGTCTAAGCTACTACCAGTTCCTTTTCGATCAACTCTGCGGCGCCAAAAATATTTTCCTCTTTCCCGGGTACTCCGACGATTTGAACTCCGATCGGCAAACCTTCCGGCGATCTTCCAACCGGAACCGTCGCTGCCGGCAAGTCGAACGCATTGAACGTCTGGCTGTAACTAAAGGCTCGCCAGGCGCTGATCTGCTTTCCATCTACATCAGCTTTCAAAGCGTCGTGTTTCAGAGCCGGCACAGCACCAACCGGCGCCAACAAAAGACCTCCATTCATCCATGCGATCAACTGCGTACGCAGACGATCCCGCTCGAGCCAACTTTGAATATATTCATCAAGCGAAGGCGGCGCGGCGTCATCCGCAGTTGCCAGGCGCCATTTTACGAACGCGCCAGCCTTTTCCTCATTTCCTGCATAGACATTTCGTAGCAAAACTACTGTTGCTCTCGAAAAGAGTTTCATCCACATATCGAATCCTTGTTCGACGCCGGGAGGTCTCACCTCTTCAACAGCAAGGCCTGAGTTCGCGAGCACCTTCGCTGCGGCTTCAACTGCCTTGCGTGTCTCATTAGTTACCGGGCTAACACCATCATCCGTGTACCAGGACACGCGCAGCCCTCGTAAGTCTTTCGATCCGAGAGTCAAATCATTTCCTGCAAGCACATGGAAAATCATCCTCAAGTCTTCAACGCGCCGAGCCAAAGGACCAATCACAGAACCAAGCGAGTAAGGGCCGGCGCTCGGCGGAAACTGACCTGCGCCGGGCACGCTTGCGGTCGCTGGCTTGAAGCCGGCGATACCGCAAAAATGTGCGGGGATGCGAATCGATCCGGCAAGATCGCTACCTAATCCGGCGGCCGACATACACGTAGCGATGGCGGCGGCTTCACCGCCACTTGATCCGCCCGGTGTCCGAGTGTGATCGTGCGGGTTAAGTGTTCGGCCAAACACGGGGTTATCGGCCGAGTATTCCATCGCCAGCTCGGCTGTGTTTGTCTTGCCCAGCAGGATCGCTCCGGCGCCTTTCATCCGTACAACAGCGGGTGCATCGTGATCAGGAATGTAATTTTCTCGCATTGCTGAGCCGCTCGTGGTCCTCAAGCCGCCCGTATCAATCGTGTCCTTCACGGTAAACGGCACACCGTGAAGTGGACCAAGCAGCTCGCCGTGAATCAATTTGGCTTCTGCCGCCTTTGCGTCCTCGATTAGCTTTGGCGACAGAGTAACAATCGCATTCAGCTTTGGATTCAGACGTTCAATGCGGGCGAGGTAAGCTTCAGCAATCTCCACCGGCGACACCTCTCGCTCACGCATAAGTTTGGCAAGAGATGTAGCCGAATAAGATGTTAGTTCGCGCATAAGCGTAATGCTTCGGACAGATCCTCTCATTCACACCCGGTTTCAACGGGGTATGGAAGTCTCATCAATATTGGCAATTGTTTTCATTGTTTCTCCACCCGGTTGAAACCGGGTGTGAATGAGATAGCCATAATTCAGAGGCCTCACCCGAAAAACTACTTGATCCGCCCAGCCCATCAAATCCGAAATTCGCAATTCGCAATTCCTTCGCGTTTGGCTTTTCGGGCGCTTCTAAATATAATTTACTCGTTCTGAGCAGTCTTTATTCAAACTCGTCTGACCGAAGATTTTTGATGGCAGAGCCCTACGGGGAAGGAGTGCGTTCTTGCCAATCCGTCTGAGCAGGACTTTTGTTCTGCGAAAGCTGCATCAACTTTCTGGCATTGTACCCCTCGGCCTTTTCTTACTCGAACATTTTTATACCAATTCGAAAGCGCTGGATGCAGCGCACGGTGAGGCTAACTTTAACCTTGCCGTCCATGACCTGCAGTCGATTCCATACATTTTGTTTGTGGAAATTGGAGGGATTTTCATACCTCTTATTTACCACGCTGTCTATGGCTTGTTCATAACCTTCGAAGCTCGTCCTAATAATCTGGCGTATCCGTACCCAAGGAATTGGTTCTACCTGATTCAGCGAATCACGGGAATCATTCTCTTCTTCTTTATTACGTTTCACGTTTTGAACTTCAGGTTTGGGATGATTCCCGGGCTGAACCGCGTTTCCGTCGCTGCCAATCCGGATCAGGCTTTTAAGATCGTCTCCGGCGAATTCTCGATGATTTCAATCTTCATGATCTACATGGTGGGAATCACCGCGACAGTCTGGCACTTCGCCAACGGTATCTGGTTGTTTATGGTCGACTGGGGCATTGCAATCGGCGAGCGAGCTCAGCGACTGACCGGTTATGCATGTATCGCCTTCGGTGTGGTGCTGCTGCTCGTAGGAGTCAATGCAGCCGTAGCTTTCATACGTCCCGGCGGCTTGCTCGAAGGGATTCTGTAGCGAATGGCATCCAACGGAATCAAAATCGCGATTGTTGGTGGTGGGCTGGCCGGATTGGCTGCAGCGATGAAGATTGCTGAAGCCGGTCACTCGGTCGAGCTTTTTTCGGTTGTTCCGGTGAAACGCTCGCACTCAGTTTGCGCACAGGGCGGAATCAACGGCGCTGTCAACACCAAAGGTGAAGGCGATTCGACCTGGGAACATTTTGACGACACCGTGTACGGCGGTGACTTCCTCGCAAATCAGCCTCCCGTCAAAGCCATGTGCGAAATGGCGCCTTCGATCATCTTCCTTTTTGATCGGATGGGCGTTCCCTTCTCTCGAACTCCCGAAGGCTTGTTGGACTTTCGACGGTTTGGCGGAACCAAGCATCATCGGACTGCATTCGCGGGCGCCTCGACCGGCCAACAACTTCTTTACGCACTCGACGAGCAAGTCCGACGCTACGAAGTCACCGGCAAGGTCAAGAAGTTCGAACACTGGGAAGTAATGTCGCTAATCCTGGACGACCATCAGGTTTGTCGCGGCCTGACTGCGATGAATTTGCAGACGCTCGAGATCAAAGCTTTTCCCGCAGACGCAGTCATCATGGCCACTGGCGGACCGGGCCTGATTTACGGTAAGTCTACTAACTCGATGGTCTGCACCGGCAGCGCTGTCTCAGCCTGCTACCAGCAAGGCGCGAAGTACGCGAATGGCGAGTTCATTCAAGTTCACCCCACCTCGATTCCCGGCGAAGACAAATTGCGATTGATGTCGGAGTCCGCGCGAGGAGAAGGTGGCCGCGTTTGGGTGCCAAGGAAGCAAGGCGATACTCGGGCTCCATCTTCAATCCCGGAAGCTGAGCGCTGGTACTTTCTTGAAGAGAAGTATCCAGCGTATGGCAATCTGGTTCCGCGTGACATTGCCACGCGCGAGATCTTTCAGGTGTGCCTCCAGGGATCGGGCGTTGCAGGCGAGAATCAAGTCTATCTCGATGTGAGCCACATCCCCGTGGAAGTTCTCGATCGAAAGCTGGGCGCGATTCTCGAGATTTACGAGATGTTCGTTGGTGACGACCCGCGCCACGTGCCGATGCGTATCTTTCCTGGCGTGCATTATTCGATGGGCGGCTTGTGGGTCGATTACAACCAGCGCACTAATATTTCCGGTCTTTTGGCTGCCGGAGAATGCGACTATTCCATCCACGGCGCCAACCGGCTCGGAGCTAATTCGCTCGTGAGTTGTGTCTATGGAGGCTTCATCGCGGCGCCAGCGGCGGTCGAGTGGGCCAAAGGAATCGAACACAGCAGCGCCAACGGCATATACGACAGCGAAGTAAAGCGACAGGACGAGATCAACGCAGCGCTGATCAAACAAAGCGGTAGCGAAAACCAGTATGTGCTCCATCAGGAAATGGGCAAATGGATGACTGACAACGTCACGGTCGTCCGCTACAACGACAAGTTGAAAGCGACTGATGAGAAGCTGCTGGAATTGAAGGACCGCTACGACCACATCTCGATTAACGATTCGAATCTCTGGGCGACAATGGCGTTACCGCATGCCCGTCACTTGAAGAACATGATCGAGCTGGCGCGCGTGATTACACTGGGTGCGCTCAATCGCAATGAATCTCGAGGAGCTCATTACAAGCCGGACTTCCCTGATCGCGACGATGAAAACTGGATGAAGACGACGATCGCGGAGTATTCCGGCGAAGGCCCAGTGTTCTCGTACGACCCAATTGACGTTTCCCTGATTCCGCCGCGCAAGCGCGACTACAGCAAAGGGAAGAAGACGTAAGGCCGGAAACCGGGAACCGGAAATCGTGACAAGCCAGACGGGAGTCGGTTTCAAGTTTCAGGTTTCATAGTTTAAGGTTCGTTCCCGGTTTACGGTTCCCGGTTCCCGGTTCCCGGTTCCCGATTTACGGTTCACGGTTTACGGTTCCCGATTTACGGTTCACGGTTTACGGTTCCCGGTTTACGGTTCCCGGTTTACGGTTCCCGGTTTACGGTTCCCGGTTTACGGTTCCCGGTTCCCGGTTTACGATTATGGCAGCACACGGACAAACGAGTCGCATCCCGTCGAAGACGGTCGAGATCCATATTCGCCGGCGCAAAGATCCCGATTCGCCGCCCTATTGGGAACGCTTTGAAATTCCTTATCGTCCGAACCTCAACGTCATCTCCTGCCTGATGGAGATTCAGAAGAATCCCGTAACCAAAGAAGGCACGAAAACTACGCCACCAGTTTGGCAGATGAACTGTCTGGAACAGGTGTGCGGCATCTGCACGATGGTGATCAATGGACGAGCGCGCCAGTCCTGCTCAGCCTTAATCGACAAGCTCGAGCAACCGATCAAGCTTGAACCGATGACGAAGTTTCCGAACGTCCGCGATCTGGTTGTCGATCGCTCACCGATGTTCGACCACCTCCGTCGAGTGCACGCCTGGGTCGAGCTAGACGGAACACACGATCTTGGTCCCGGACCTCGCATGGATCAGGAAGATGTGCAGGAGCGTTATGCGTACTCACGCTGCATGACCTGCGGCTGTTGTCTCGAAGCCTGCCCGCAATATGAAGACGATAACTACATCGGCCCCCAAGCCATCGCTCAAGTCCGACTCTTCAACATGCATCCCACCGGGAAAATGAGTCGTGACGAGCGCCTCGAAGGCATCATGGGCGATGACGGCATTACCAACTGCGGCAACGCGCAAAACTGCGTCAAAGCCTGCCCGATGAGTATTCCCCTAACCAAAGCTATCTACGAAGAAAATCGCGAGACCGTGATCCACGGCCTCTTCGGCTGGCTCAAGAAGTAGTCGGGCCGGGTCACAACTCACCCAGCATAAAACAAATTAGCCGGGGATTAACACGGATGACAGGGATCTAAAATGGCTAAGCTCACGTTAGATCAGCTCAGGGTCAGGAAGGGGCAGTTTACCCCTGCCTGAGCTGCATTGGCTCTCAAGGAAATTAGAATTGAATGCTGATGAAACTTAGGCGGGAGTGAACTGCCCTTCCCGACCTTGAGCTGATTAGCCTTGAGTGATCATTGCGCCTGCTTGAGTCGTGATCAAAAAAGAAGCAGCTTTTGTCTGCGGCTATTTCCAGGTAACAGCTAAACTTTCGCTTCAATTCCCAGCCGGTCGGCGCACTTGTGCAGAGACAATCCCAACACGCAGGCAATCACCAGATTGAAGTAGAAAGTAAACGATCCATCGATGAAGTTGGCCGGCAGGTTGCCGAAGAACGGCATCGAGAATGGCGCCGTGATAATGGCTACGATCACGCTAATCACGAACCCGACAATCTGCAGCATGATCACCATGCCGAAGGCTTTGAAATACGTCAGGCCCATCCGCCGAATTGTATCCAGTCCAACCAGCGGGTTGATTACAGAGCCGAAGTGTTCCGTGTAGCCGGCCACACAAAGCGCCATCGGTCCGTAAAAAATTCCCCACAAGATGCTCAGCAGGAATAAGACGGCCAACAATATCGGCAAATAGACCAGGCCCGCTAGCTTCTTCAAGTCGCCCGTCGGATCATTCAATTGTTCCTGAGACTCTTTGGCTTGCTTGGCGATGATCGCATCCGGTCTGCCGCCGTGGAGCTTTTCGTTCGCTGCGGCGAGTTTCTTTGGATCCGCCTCGGGATCGGTAAGGGCGCTTAGATCCTCCGGCGTCAGCAAATTGCTTTTCTGTTCAGTTTCAGTAGGAGCGTGTATCGGTGGTGTGATGGCAGGACTATTGATTACGCCCATAAAGATCGCGAGAATCAAAGCTAACGCTGGCCCCCAGGTGACGACTGTAATGCCGATGCCTAAACCGATCGGCACCGCTAAATCGTCCCACAGCGAGAAGGCACTGAAGTCAGGCAAGAAGCTGCGATTCAGTTTTCCCCACGCCACCTGGCTGATCACGTGCGAGATGCAGCCGAACATAATCACGAACGCTACAATTTTGCCTCGGAATCCTGCTAACTGCAGAAAACCATAAACAGCCGCGCCAAAGACTAAGGCGATCTTGTGGTGAAATGGATAGGCCAGAGCCCGGCCCAGATCAGCGAGGCCAAACCCTGAATTCTGAAAACTCTGATGCTGGATCCGCTTGCGCACTTCATCAAACGGCTTGCACATATCGCCGCAAAGAGGACACACGGGAATCTTTGTGGCTCCAACAAATCTGGGGCACTCAGCGCAAAATGGTGTCGCGCACACCCGACAAACGAACGCCGGACTAACATCAGGATGGTTGTGACAGGAGTTTTCGAGCTCTCTCACGACAAAGTCTTCGCGAGCTTCCTCTTCGTACACCGGTGGCTGTTCATCAAACTCTTCCGGCTGCACCTGAACCGAGGGTGGGAGTTCTGCAACAGGTTCCGTAACCACGGCAGATGGAGGCGGAGTCGTTGGAACATATTCGCCCTGAAAAGCGGCGCGCAGCATGGGAGCTTTTCCAGCCTCGATCCAACTCAGCTTGCCTTTGCAAACTTTGTCGGTGGGCTGAACACAGCCTTCGACAATCCACTGCCTGAGCGTGTCGAGATCGGTTTCGAAGATTCCTTCGATCGTACTGACGCGCCATTGTTCAGCTTGAGCACTCATTGAATATGGTCTCCTCGCGGCCGTCCATACGCGAACAGAAAGTTCTTCTGCGCAAACGACTGCATTCCGGAAAGAGGCGCTGGTTTGAGGTTGGCAAGTAGGATGCGCTGGGTAAATCCGCGCAGGAACGCGTGCTCGCGGGATGCGCCTACCGGAGGATTAAAGGCCCGGAGACGACGCAATAATATTAAAGGCGACCGTTATGAGGCGTCAACAATTTTGTCTAAACAGAGAAATAATTAGAGTTAAGCCGTCTGAAGAGCAGAGGTCTATGACTTGAAGGCGCCAAAACTTGGCCGCAGGTTACGCAAATTCCGAATGGAAAACGATCCTTTGGCCCTTTGATCTTTGATCTTTGTGCGTGAGCGGCATTCTCCTTGACGCGTCCTTAAGGACAGCTTTCGTGATTGCCACTAGGAATGAATAGATTCAACTATAAAGATCTAAGACCAAAGTCCAAAGATCCCTTTTACATCTGCGTAATCTGCGGATAGTCGCTGGCGGATCAACCTGGCTAGATTCCCAGAACGTTTACCAACTCCTGCACTGAGGCCGCGCTCTTTTGGAGAGCGATGCGCTCTTCGGCGGTCAGATTAATTTCTATGATTTGTTCCAGGCCACGCCCGCCCAGCTTGCAGGGAACGCCAACGTAAAGTCCGTTAATCCCGTACTCGCCTTCGAGGTAAGCAGCGCAGGGCAGAATCTTCTTCTTGTCTTTTAGAATTGATTCAGTCATTTCAACGGCCGCGGAAGACGGGGCATAGTAAGCTGAGCCAGTCTTCAACAACGATACGATTTCAGCGCCGCCACCAGCCGTTCGCTTAACGATCGCGTCAATCTGATCTTTCGACAACAACTCGGGGATTGGTATGCCGGCGCAGGTTGAGAAGCGCGGCAAAGGCACCATCGTGTCGCCGTGTCCGCCCAGCACAAAGGCGGTGACGTTTTCTACCGAGACGTCCAAGGCTTCGGCGAGGAAGCAACGCATGCGCGCTGAATCGAGCACGCCGGCCATGCCAATCACGCGATGCTTCGGAAAGCCTGAGCGACGATACGCAACCTGGCACATTGCATCGAGCGGATTTGAAACGATTATTAGAATCGAATCAGGAGAGCGCTTGACGACTTCGTCGACGACTTTGGACACGATGTCCGCGTTGGTCTTGAGCAGGTCGTCCCGGCTCATGCCAGGCTTGCGGGGTAAACCCGCGGTGATAATCACGACGTCGGAATTCTCCGTTCCATCGTAACTGTTAGCGCCAACCAGACGGACGTCGAATCCTTCAATCGGCGCTGCCTGGGCCAGGTCGAGAGCCTTTCCCTGAGGCACGCCTTCGACAATATCGACCAGCACTACATCGCCGAGCTCCTTCGCTGCCAGCCAGTGAGCTGCAGTGGCGCCGACGTTTCCCGCGCCAACGACCGTGATTTTGTTTCTCGCGCGCATACTTTTCGATCCTTTCGAGTAGGCAGGAGAAGATTCTCAATACGATCTACATTTCCTGCCTGATTTAGATTTAAGATTGCCTGGATTTAGACGTCCGAGAGTACAAGTGCGGCGAAATAGTGTCAAGAATGCCGAATTGCTTGAGAATGATACCACTGGCTTGACCGGTGGAGCAGTCATGTTCGTCGCCACCAGACGGCTATTCCAACGGGTGAAGGATGCCAGCGGCTTGCCCGCTGGAGGCTCACGTTGGGCCCTTCAGAATAGTTAGCGTGAAGCTCCACGGGACTAGCCCGTCGCATCTTCTTTCTCGAATTAGTCCTTGGTGTAGCTACAATCGTGATGCACCACGGGCAAGCCCGTGGCATCGCGCGGAATTTCCAGAGACTGAAACAGCGCCACTCCGAACCCTGCAACCAAGCAAACCAGAGCGCTGGAATTTCCAGGTATGACCTTTCTCGAATGGCTCAAAAGTTTAGCTCGCGGTCACGAGCCCGACTTGCCATCGTCGCAGTCTGTCGAAGACGACACCAGCGTCGATCCCTACAACCCATTCCCCGATCCAGTCGAACTTGAGATAACGGACGTCATCGATCTTCACACGATCCCTCCCAAGGATGTGAAGCGAGTCACGGAGGAATATCTGGTCCAGGCTCACGAGACTGGATTTCGTAGCGTACGCATCATTCACGGAAAGGGAATAGGAGTGCAGCGCGAAATGGTTCGCAAGATTCTGGAGCGCACCAGCTTCGTTGCCGGTTGGAGTGATGCTCCACCAGGTGCAGGAGGTTTAGGCGCCACGATCGCGCACTTCAAAACCGGATCGTAACTCAAGTCCTACGGTCCGCACTCCGTGTTTGAGTGAGTGACCACGGGCGCAAAGCGAACCTGGTACTCAACAGAAGTAATGAATGAACACACCATGTTGCGACTAGGCGCTCCACTATTCAGAACGTTTAACCAGAAATCATAACCGTTCTGATCCGGATCACGCCGCAAGTAACCAAAGTACTGCATCAACACAAAGGAAGGATTGTAGAGAGCAGTGGCAAACACTGCATCGTCCGAAATTCTACGCAGCGTTACGGCGCGACAAGCGGCCGGATTGATGCCGGTCAAACACTGATTATGTGAATTGATCAAGTCAGTTCGCTGGTTCCCATTTGTGACAGCTGAATAACTATTCGCGGTGGCCAATAACGCATCAACGTATTCCGCAGTGCTCATGTTCGTTGGGTATCGAGCCAGATACGCCTGTCGTCCTACGAACTGATCGGCAAAGGCGGCTTTTCTGCCTTCAAGGTTCGAGCCGCCGATTACCTGATTATGGTCGACAGTGAACTCGCTGTAGCTGGGCCGCCGCGCGAATGAAGCGCCGTAAAGCCGGTAAATAAAAGCGCCAGTGTCCTGGAATTCTTGTTCGACGAAAAACGCTTTGGATACATCGATCCGCCGATTGCGAATGCAAATCGCATCGCTTCCACACCTGGTAATTTCTCCGGTCCAGTAATTCAAACCATTCTGATCCGGCTGGCGATCCAGGAAGTCGAGATAATGCTGTCGCACGAAGAACTGTGCGTCATCGATCTGATTGGTCGTGGGAATGTTTTGCAGCGCCTTCAAGACATTCAGCCGGCCGTTTGAAAGAACCGGAGTATTGGCCCAACTCGCGGGCAAGGGATCGACGCTGCTTAACAACAGTGATTTCAACTGCGGAGTCGTGAGATAGGAATTCTGGCTTACAAGCAAAGCTGCTGCTCCGGCCACGAAGGGCGATGCCATTGAAGTACCGCTGAGAGCTGCGTACGAGCCGCGGTAGGTGCTCAGGACTCCTAGTCCCGGCGCCGCGATGTCTACCGTGCTTGCACCATAGCTCGAGAAGCCCGCCTTATTATCACTTGCGTCTGAAGCCGCGACTGAAATAATGCTCGGCGAGTCATAGGTGGCGGGATAGAAGGGATTGGCGTCGTTGTTGTTATTGGCATTTCCCGCGGCACAAACATTTAGAATGCCAGCATTACCGGCCGCATCAATCGCATCCTTCAGACCTTGATCGTAGGACGGCGCTTCGGGCGCTCCTCCCCAACTGCTGTTAGTGACGCGAACGTTGATGCCGCGGTTTCGCATCTTTCTTGCGTACCCGAAAGCTTCAATCACGCTCGCCGAGGTTCCGTTGCCTGATATGTCATGCGACTTGATCGCCATGATGCGCACGGACCAGTTCACCCCAACCACGCCAGTACCGTTATTGCCAACAGCTCCGATTATTCCGGCTACGTGCGTTCCATGGCCGCCGTCATCCATCGGATCGGAATCATGATTGATCGTGTCGACTCCAAACACGTCATCGACGTATCCATTCCCGTCATCATCGATTGAGTTCGCGGCCTTGTTGTTGCCGCTGCCATCAGTTCCCTGTTCTCCCGGATTGCGCCACATGTTCGCGGCCAAGTCCTCGTGGTTGTAATCCACTCCCAAATCGATGACGGCGACCACCACGCTTGGGGAACCAGTCGTAACGTCCCAGGCTTGAGGGGCCTGTATTCGTACTGGACCGTATTGCTCCCCAAACCGCGGGTCATTCGGCGTCGCGTCAGCGTGATAGATGAAATTCGGTTGAACTGCTGTAACGCCAGAAATCTTTTGATAGCTATCCAGCGCGGTCGCTACGTCGAGATTGTGTTGCAGACGAACCTGCAGCCAACAGCCGTCCAGATCGCGAATCTGTTCAGCTCCTGCCTGGGTTAGTTCTTCCTTAACCACTTCGCGAGATTTCGCAGAAGATTTCGCAGCCAGGGTGTCGTACTTTACTAGGACTTCACCCGCGACATACTCGCCGGCGATCAGTTTATGAGGACCGCCTTGGGTCTGACCGTCACCAGCGAGTAGAAAAGCAAGGCTAAGAATAATGATTACGAAGCTGAAAAATATTTTCACGGTTATTTAAGATTTATGGCTCAGACTAGCGTTTGCAGGTGACCGTCATCATGTTCGCGCATCAACCTAAGCAGGGCGCGAAGTGTGATGCGGCCAACCCCATCAAGAGTTGCGATGCGGTCGAAGCCCTCAACGTTGATCTTACGCATTTGCTGAACATTGTGGGTTCTTGCGGTTCTGAAGGCGTGAAGCGCTGAATCCAAATCCTGGCGGTTATAGTCGCGCTCCGCGGCTATCTTGCCACCGTCAAAATCAGCAAGGGCCGGCTCGTCTTCCGCAAGGATCCGATTGATGCGTACTCCATAACCTTCAATTTCGAGATCACGCAGATGGCACACATTCTCTACGACAGAAAACTCGTCTCCGGATTTTCTGCGTCGCAATTGAGCCTCGGAGAGTCCAACTATCCTGCTCGCTATTTCGTCGGGAGTTCGAGCTAATCGGTCAAGAAGCTCGTTGATGTCAGAATCGTGAGCCATAAAAAGCAAGACGAAATGAAGATTAACATGAAGGCTAAGTCGGTACCACCTGCAGTAACGGGCATCCAACTGTCGACTACGCCACAGATATACACTGATGACACGGATCCGAAAGAGGAAAAGCTCAAAATTGGAGAGCTCAAGTATGATCAGCTCGCGGTCAGGAAGAGGGTTGCTCCTGATTGAGCGAAGGAGTCGGCAATGGTCACTCAACTCAGATCAGCTCGGGGTCAGGAAGGGGGTTGCTGTTGATTGAGCGAAGGAGCCGGCAATGGTTACTCAACTCAGATCAGCTCGGGGTTAGGAAGGGCAGTTTACTCCCGCCTCAAGTTGCATCAGCTCTCAGTCTCAGCTAACTGATATACGTGAAGCTTGATGTTCACATTGAGTGCTCAGGCAACTTGAGGCGGGCGCAAGCAACCCTTCCTGACCCTGAGCTGATCTGAATTGAGGTATTTGACTTTCAGATCTGTGTCATCCGCGTTTATCTGTGGCTAATTACTTTTACTACCTACACTCCACATTACTCCACGGTATCACACTCGCAAATCGCCGCTGATACTCCGCGCTCGTCACAAACGAGCACACCATGCCGCGATAGTTGTTCCGATCACCGGCATTCAGCACATTCAGCCAGAACTGATACCCGTCACGGTCAGGATTCCTTCCCAGGTAACTGAAGTATTCTGACAACACAAACCCCGCGTTGTACTGTGTCTGCTTGAACGCTTCAGCTTCAACTACGCTCCTCAGCACCAGACTGCGACTTTCCGTGACCGTCGCTCCCGTCTGATACAACGCCAGCAGTCGTCCACGCTCTGCATTCAGATCAAGACCAGCAATCTGCCCAGCTCGCCGCAGCAACGCATCCACATACACTTCTCCACTCATCGTGGTTGGATAAAGTCCCGTGAACTCGGCTCGCTCCACGAAGCTTGCTGCAAACGCTGCCTTGTTGGCTTCCAGCCGCGGCCCTCCAACTACCAGCCTACGATCCGCGGCATACTCGGCGAAGTCAGGCCGGCGGCCCAGTCCTCCTTCATACAGGTCGTACAAGTACAAGCCACTCTCGCCAAACTCCTGCGAGATGAAAAACGCTGCGCTTACATCCAGCCGTCGCTGCCTGACGCATTCGTCGTTGTTCACGCAAGCTCGTAGCTGACTACTCCAGAAATCCAATCCAGCCTGCTCCGGCTCGCGACCCAGGAAGTCCAGATACTGCTGCCGGACAAAGAACTCCGGACTCTCCAGTGGGTTCGCTTCATCTGTGCCAAGGCCCGTTCCCGTGAACACCGCATCAGTGCGATCGCCGATCAGCGAGAACGAACGCTGCGATGGCGTGAACGCGAAATTCGCTCGCGTTGGTGTAACTGTGTAGAAACCTCCGGTCTCCAGTCCTTCTGCTTGATAGTAGCCGTCGCGATTTGTGATCGCTCGCAGAGTTCGCGAGCCTCCCTCTAAAGTAACTGTAGTTCCAGCGACGGGCTGGCCGTTTGACGTGACAATCCTGCCGCTGATTCTCACCGCCGCTGCAGTTGGCGCTGCGTTTACGGCAGCCAACGCATCAATGCGACCATAACCGAACGAGTTGTTAGGTATCTGAGACGACGGAGTTCCACCACAAGTTTGCGGGGTCACAGCTACTGCCGGATTGGCTGTATTTTGAAGGATTGCCTTCGTTGCAGCGATATTCCGCAGCAACATCGGTCGAGCGGACCACAGCAACGCCACGACACCGGCCACGTGCGGGCCAGCCATCGATGTGCCACTAAGAGTTTGGTAGGTAGTATCACTGGTGCGGTAGCTTGAACGAACAAGAACACCGGGAGCCGAAATGTTCGGCTTCAAAATATTTGGTGTGTAGAACGTACTTGGCCCGCGGCTACTCGAGCCTGCGAGCGTGTTGCTCATATCGATAGATCCAACTGTAAATGAGGCGTTGTATAACGCCGGCGGGTCCGCCACCGTCGAACAACCTGGTCCCGAGTTTCCCGCGGAAACGACAACAAAAATTCCCGCAGCCTGAACGTTGTTAGCGATAGTTTCCAACTCAGCTTTAGTCGTGCAACCCTCGCTAACCGGGCAGCCCCACGAGTTGCTCACTACGTGCGGTCTCAGCGTCGGATTGGCGTTGGCGCCGGCAAGATCAGTGGGAGCAATCGCAAATTGAAAGCACTCGGTGTAAGTTGCGGGCGTACCATTGCCCTGGTTCATGTTGCGACAACCCATCCATCTTGCTCCCGGCGCGACGCCGATTTGATTGCCAGTGCCGTCGTCTCCCACGGTCGTTCCGGTGGTATGAGTTCCATGACCATTATCGTCGCAGGGCGCAGTTGTGTTGGGGCCACATACTCCTCCGCCAGCATGAATCGAATCCCACCAATTAAAGTTGTGATCAGCAATGACTCCGTTCCAGCCTCGATACTTTGGTTTGAGCGCGTTATGTGTCCAGCGAATACCTGTGTCCAAATCACCGATCACCATGTTGGTCCCGGTGAATCCCAGCGCCCATACCGCGGGAGCATTTACGTTGAGTACTCCCCACTCTGCCGCAGTAGCTGCATTTGGCGCTGCCGAAGCTTTGGCTATCTCTGGCTCTTCAATCCAGCGCGCGGGTTTATTTGAATCGAGGCGCGCTACGTCAGGCCGCGCTGCGAGGATGTTGAGAAGCTCGCGGTCGAGGTCCGCAACCAGCATGTTGGCAACCCAAAATGATTGGTAATCAACGTTGCGAGAACTAAGCAACTTCTTGAGGCTCAGTTGGCTACGATCGGCGTGCTGTTTGAGTGTGTTGTAGACGTACCAGCCTCGCGCATCTTGATCGAGAATGTTATTAGCAGCACTAACATCTGCCTGATCCGCAAGCAGAATGACAACTGAGGCACGCTTTCCATCCGCCGTATCAGCCAAAACACCTGATGCGATTTTGTTGTCCGATGTGACCGCTTGATTCAATGGCGTCGCCGACTGAGTTGATTTGAACAATGACCATTCAGTCGAAATCGTACGCAAAGGTTTTGACGGAGAACTGGTAGCACTAGTGCCAAATATGAAACCACCCATACAAACGATCGCGACGATCAAGTAGACCAGTGCTCGTGGTAGGTATTGTGACGTATTTCGATTCATCAAATTTCTCCCCAAGTGGCGACATCACTGTTCTCGCACGTTTTGACCACGTGTCAGGCTAACGGAGGAGGAAAGTAATGCTACCAGACTTGGGCCGGGTTAAGTAACAGAGTTTTTGAAATCACACTGAGGAGCCTTCATAAGTCTGCTGGCCGATAATCGCGACTGGGTGTTAGAGTGCCAGCTATGACGGCCACCGCAAAGTTCTCGAAGAAGACCCTCAAGGAAATTCACGAGGGAAAGATTCTCGGGATCCGCGCCGGCGCCAAGCCTCATCGCATTATTGGCATCTGGGCCGTCGTCGTGGAAGGTCGGGTGTTCGTGCGCTCGTGGAGCTTGAAGCCTCGCAGTTGGTATCGCACTTTTCTCGAGGAGCCGCGAGGAATTATTGAAGTGAATGGACGCCAAATTCCTGTTCGCGCGGTCTTCACTCGCAGCGAACGATTGAAAGATGCGGTAGAGCACGCTTACGCCGAAAAGTTCAATACACCTGGAGCGCGGCACTATGTGCGAGGGTTCAAAGTGAAGAAGCGTCGCGATACCACGACGGAGTTGCGGCCCTTGTAACCAAATTGATTACTACACGGAAATACTTTTCCTTAGCCTCTGAACTTCTCCCTCGCTATCTGCTACTTCTATAATGAGTTTTTTGTAGTTCTCGTGAGCAAGCTCAACAACAATCGTGTTGTCAGGATTGTGAACGTCCCCAAACACCCACTCTCCCTGCTGATAAAAAGTTCCGGCGCGGAAGATGTTGGAGATGTCGGTGCCTGCCATCTTCAAGCCCTCAACCCCTTAATAAGAACCGGGTCTCAACTTGAGCTTTTTTGTAATTCGCCAGGGCGTTTTGTAATCCTGCTTGATTCCCGAGTCAAAACATCGTGCCAAGTCTTAGATGTCCAGGCATAAAGCGGGCCACCGCACATGCGGTGGCCCTTGTCGTACTCACGGGTAGTTGACTCGTTACCGGCGTCTGTGCGAGCGTGCCTGCAAGCGCTGGACTTGCGAGCGGAGTTGTTGAATCTCCTTCTGCTGCTCCTTAATTGCATTGAGCATAGTCCAGATGATCGGATCATTGTTGACCTGCAAATAGCCGCTATCAGTACTGGACACGGCTTCCGGAATAACCTTCTGAAGTGCTTGTGCGCCAAAGCCGATGTGCTCACCCTTCGAGTTTAGACCTAAAGCATTGGTCGGCTTGTACTCGTAACGAAGCGGCTGCAACTGCATCACGGCTTTCAGTCCACTGGTGAAGTTCCCTTTGATGTTCTTCAGGCGTTCGTCCGAAAAAACCGCCCACGATCCACCCCCCGGCTTGCTGGCGTTTCCGTTGACCGACAGCAGGTCGGTAGGTGCAGTCGTCCCGATCCCCATGTTGCCGGAAGAATTGACAGAGACTCGGGCCGCGCCGCCAACTAAGTCATAAATTTGAAAGATCCTGGTTCCGTTGTTGGTTGATATGTCGGTGCCGATAGTGAACAGATCGCCGTTGGTCTTTCCGGTGAAGCGGATCTGGGCATTGTCGTTGGCGCCAGCGGAATTGCCCTTCACCCTCAACACCGTGCCGGTGGTATTGTTCGCACTGTTCTGTACCACATCAAGAGCGTATATTGGCGTTTGGTTTGCTATCCCGACACTGCCATCGGCGCCGATGTCCACGCTACTTGTCGGAGCGCCCGGCCGAATGCGGAAGGGCAGGCGCGAACCGCTGGTGACGTCGCGAACGAAGAAGTTGGCTTCGTTGCCGGCGATGTCCCAGGTCTGTGCGGCAAAGCCGCCGCTGTTGTTCTGTTCCAGACGAATGGCCGGCGTGTCGCTCGTATTAGCATGCACATCCAAAACCGGAGTGGCAGTTCGTAGTCCAACCTTCCCCGTGCTGGCCACCTTCAGAGAGTTTGCGGGTGCACCGGCATCAACCTCAAATACAATCGTGCCGGTTTCCGAATTGCCGGCTGCGCCCTGGTCGACAAACGCCAGAAAACTTGCGCCGCCTGCGCCGGAACTGTTCGCTCTAATCTGCCAATTGTTGAGCGGAAACCCTGCGGCGCTGGTGTCTTCAAACTGAAGCCGCGTGTTGTTTTCTTTCAACCTGATTGTGTCGAAGCCGAAGACTTCGCCGCTAACGCAGTCGAGCCCAGCGCAGGCGCTCCCCTGCACAATCAGGTCATCGGCAATTACATCGTCCGGTTGGAGCAGCGGGTGATGTAGCTTAGTTTTGGTTATCGGAGCACGCGGCCCTGGATCAACAGAACGTTCCATGGCTTTGACTGTCGGCCGCTTGCTTGTCTCTTCCATTGACCCGGCAACGATCGGAGCTCCGTTAATAATCGAGAAGCTTCCTGATTCCACGAGACCTTGGACCGAGATCCGCTTACGCGCCGCGCGGACCTCCTCAGGGTCGTCATCCTTGCCACGATTTGCCGCGAGCATTTCGCGAGCGGCTTGCGACATTACCGGAGTAAGTCGCAACTCGTAAGTGTATTGACCGTCTGGCCATCGCTCACCCTTGTTATCAGACATTGTGAATTCTGGGGCGTCGCCGCCTTTAAATTCTTTGCGGAACACTCGGCCATCTGGAGCGGAAATTGTTAAGGTCGAGGCTGAACGAGGCGTCGACACGTCCCACCTGATGCTCGAACCAAGAGATGTGATTGTTGCGGTTTTTGACTTCTCGTCCGCCGTCTGCGCGGAGACGGAGATAAGGAAGCTGAGTGCGATGAAACTCATCGATATTAATCGAAGGAAGCGTTTTGAGTTTTTCATTGAAGGATCTCCTTAGGCCGGCGTGAGCCGATCGTTGCTAGGTTGATTAAGCCTGACTTTCCGAAGCGGGATAAGAAAGGGGCTTAAGTAGAACGAATTTGAGGATTTGGATTTAACAACGGTGGGCCAGAGGTGTCAAGAAATTTGGACCACACCCGGATCCTGGTGCCTCCGGTCCGCTTCCAACCCGCGACCTTCCGCTTAGGGAGTCAGTCCGAGTGCATTTCTACTTGAGTCATTTCCGTGCATCACAAAATTGCACGACGAGCCCATCGGTCGAGGAGTCAATGCGAGTTAATGCGACTCGCGAAAAGCGCGTGCACATCGGCATCTGTCAAAGCTAGGTAGCGTCTATTGACAAGCTTGGAGTAAGATTCAGGCTATGGAGAGAAACCTCAAGGAAGTTTTTCAAGAGGCCGCGAAATTGCCGGAACAAGATCGAGCCGCCCTAGCCGGTTTGCTAATTGAGACGCTCGATCCAGTTTCCGAGCCTGACGTCGAAGCCGCTTGGTCAGAGCAGATCAAACGACGCCTGGCTGAAGTGGATGCGGGCACAGTCGAACTGATTCCGTGGGAAGACGTTCGGGCTGAACTTTTCGCTCAGCCGAATGAAGGTTAGCCTTCACCCAGAGGCTCGCGCTGAACTTATCGCGGCGCGAAGCTGGTATTATGAGCGCAGTCCTCTCAGCTCAGTGGCATTCTCGCACGCCGTCGATCACGCGATATCACGAATCAGAGAATCACCTAACAGCTTTCCGATGGCAGATTACGGTACGCGCAAATTGGTTTTGCAACGGTTTCCTTTCAACGTCTTCTATCGGATCAGCGAGGCTGAGATTGTGGTTGTCGCTGTGGCCCATCAGAAGCGAAGGCCTGGTTATTGGTCTAACCGTAAAAACCCATGAAGGACGTCCACGTTTACGACCGCAAATTGATGTTTCAAGCCAATCTCACTTGGTGTGCGAATGTGAGTGCGGAACGAAAAAGTGGTGCCCCCGGCGCGATTCCAACGCGCGACCTTCCGCTTAGGAGGCGGACGCTCTATGCAACTGAGCTACGGGAGCAGATCGAATCCAATAGTGAACCGGAAACCGTAAACAGCCGGATTTTCCATTCACGGTTTCCGGTTTTCGGTTCACGATTCATTGGATCTAAGACTGATATTTAATCAACGACCGAACGTCATATCCTTCCAATTTGGCGCGGCCGGGAAGGAATTCGAGCTCGACTACAAACACGAGACCAACGACCGTGCCGCCGAGACCCTCAACTAGATCGACTACAGCTTTCGCTGTTCCTCCGGTAGCGAGCAAATCATCAGCAATGATCACTCGATGGCCGTTGCCGACAGCGTCCCGGTGAATCTCGAGTGTGTCCTGACCATATTCGAGATCGTAAGAGATCGAGGCGCACTCGGCCGGTAGCTTGCGCGGTTTTCGTACCGGGACAAAGCCGGCGCCCAGGTGGTAGGCGAGGGCCGGCGCAAAAATAAAGCCGCGGGCCTCGACGCCAATCACCGCGTCGACTTTCTCGCCTTCAAACTCCGACGCGAGGGCATCAACGGTTTGACGGAGGCCGTCAGGATGTTTCAGCAGCGTGGTGATGTCATAAAAATTGATGCCGGGCTTGGGAAAGTCCGGCACTTCTCTAATTAGTTTCTTGAGTTGGTCCATAATCTGGTTTGTGGTTTTGTTCCTGGTTCTTTGATCTTAGTTCTTTGTGCTTGTGTGGTAATTCAGTCTAGTGGTCCGCTCCGGCTTCACCGTTGCGAGGCGGTTCGAACCCCTTTGATAAATCAATGTTAATGACACTCAACTACAAAGAACAAAGTACCAAGAACTAAGAACACCGAACTAAGTACAAAGAACCAAGAACGTCTTATCGTTCGACTCTGAATGACGAGTAAAGTCCTGTTGGTTCGATTACCTTCTCCTCGACCCGTTCGACGCGCGCGAAGCGAGGCCCTGCGGCCAGGTCATTCTTGAAACCTTCAACATCCTGCGGCGAACCTTCAGCGAGCGACTCGACGGTTCCGTCGGGCATATTCTTCACATAACCGACGACTTGATGACGCGCGGCCACTCGCTGAGCAAAGAAGCGGTAACCTACTCCCTGCACTTCTCCGCGAACAATAAAATGGCGCGCCACTTTCATAAACCGTTCTTAGTTCTTTGTCCTTTGTTCTTTGTTCGCCCTGGCAAGCTAATTTACTTTGGCAAACGTTCAAAGATCAAAGAGCCAAACCCAAAAACAAAATCGCTAGCGGCACTTTCTGAGCCGGCCTTGATTGCCGCGTTCTAGTTCAAAGGTACCAATATCGTCTTTCGAGTCTTTATACCTTACCGTTAGCTTCATCGTTTTGCCGTCGGTCCAGCCTGTAAAGATCGCAGCCCGACCCTTTTCCGGATTAAGGCGGGTTGGGCCTCCCTCAGTCGCGTGAGTACCCGTCAAGCTAAAGTTTCCTTTGTTGTCGAGTTTTAGCGGTCCGTTGATGGTTCCATGCGCGCAGTCATACTCGATAGTCGCGGAAACGCCGTCGACATCGATCTTGACGTGCTGACCACCCCAGATTCCAGCAGGTATGTTTTGCATCTTTCGTGGTTTTCCCTCGACTGCAAGGTACAGAATTCCCAGTACCAGAATCAAACCTAATGCTAATTTGAGAGTCTTAAGATTCATGATGACTTTCAACCTCCCGGACGCTTAGATTGTAGCAACAGCGGTGGGGTTGTAGGAGCAAACCGCGCGTCTAATCGCGACCTGATTTGGAGTGCGGTGACCTGTCACCGCTTTGGTCCGTTGCCGCTCGATGCGCAATTTGGACTTCACATCCGCTTACAGGTGATTTCCGTAAAACTTTTCGAGCGCCGCAAGTTAGGTCTTTACAAAGTGCTGCATATGCCGCGACGACCAAAGCGGTGACAGGTCACCGCACTGTCTCCAAACTAACGACTGACGAGCTCAACGACCGCAAGATTGCCCGGCGGGATGCGGACGGTAACTTTACCATTTGTTAATTCGAGTTTCTGATCATTGGTCCACTCCTGCGCAGACTGAATCGTTTGACCCCGCAACTCGACGGTGGCCGTGACCACTGCGCTGCGGTCAACCTGAGCCATTCCCTGCGGAGGCTTGAAGACACCGTTGTTATTCAGCAGAGTTACAACCCAACCACGCTCGGTGCGATTGATCAAAGTTTCGACGTCCCCCGTAACTGAGACTGGTGTCGCATCCGTGAACACATGGGCCAGCAAGTGAGCGGCAAACGGTGTGATGCGTTCATCTTCACCCAGCAGATCCGGAAGTGCGACAAAGATCAATTTGCCGCGACCAACCTTGTTGACTGTCGCGAGGGGATCGCCGTTCAAAGCCTGAATGATCGTTTCAGCGCCAGCCAACGACGTCTTCTCGTATCGAAACAGCTGTCCAGATAAATCCTGTTGGGGTTCGTCTTTAATCAGACACCGCGCGCTCTCAGCCTCACTGTTCGAGCCCGCTAATCGCACTCCCAATAATTCAGGTGACAAGCCTTTTGCCTGGCTTGCATTCACCACTACCACGCCTCCCTTGCGTACGTATTCTGTCAATCTCTTCGCCCAAGCGCTCGACCACTCGATGCTGCCACCGGCAACGATCGCTCGATAAGCATTGATCGCCTCAGCGGACGATGCATTCTCGCTTGCGACCAGCACGTCAAAAATGTCGCCGAACTTACTCGAAACAAATGCCTGTCGATCGGCCGACGCAGGCTCACCCTCGACAACCAGGCCAGGATAGTAAGCCGCTCCGAACAGTTCCCGCAGCGCTCGATCGCTGCGATTGATTTGGGAAAGCTCGAATGGCCAGTGCGGGTAATCAGTCATGTCGAAGCCGTGAGCAGGATCTAGCAGAAAGGCGATCGGCGTGTAAGGTGAGCCGCGTTCCGGATGCTTTGCTGCGAAGCGCACGAACTCGTCAGAGATACGTCCTAACGGATTCAACTGAAACGGTTGCTCTCCGGGGCCCGGCTTAAAAAACTGGTCGAAGCCCTGCTCGAGATAGATCGCAGATGCTCCTGACATGTAATAGAGGTAGTAACTCTTTCGATACCATGACAGCGAAGGGCCCATCGTCGCGCCGTAACGTGAATGAAAGAAGTTGTCTGGGCCGGCAAAGTTTTGGGCTTTGGTGAACGTGGTAGCTGTATCTCCAAAGTTCGGTGCGTGGTAATAGAGGAACGCGCCGCCGAACTGGCGCGCCGCGCCGCGAGTAAAGGCAATGCGCATCGCCGTCATCGGTTGCACAGCCGCGGTTTCCATCCCGAGCAAACGCACTCCCCACTCGCTCAGCGCATGCGCAAACGAAGTGCTCGAAGTTGATTGGGCTGGAATCATTTTGTCCCACCACGCGCCCGTCTGAGTATGGAACGTGTTTCCCCACTTGCGAGTGATGGCACTCGTGTAGAAATTCTTGTGTGCTTCGAGCAAATCTTTCCGCGACATGTCGGGCGATATCTTCAGCTCTTTGGGAGCATTGTCCCAGACGTAGCCGACACTTTCGCCGGAAATCCACCCCAGAAATTGGTCGCGAAGCTCACCTGTCAACAACTTGTATGCGGCCTGACCGTCGCTCTCTGAAAAATCTGCCGAACCATAATTGATGAGGACTGCAAAGGGCGATTTCGTTTCGCGCAGGTAGCGGAGGAACGGACTGCCTTCCTTCAAATATTCCGAAAGGTTGTTCAGGTAGATAACCGGGACCACGAGCTTCGAATCGAAGATCGGAACGGCCTGAGCGCCGCTATATTTTTTGACGAACTCATCAATCGGTTCGGCGTTGAAGGGATACAGCGGTCGTTCCGCAGCAGGCTTGTCGTAGAGCGGCCAGAATTCTCGCGCAATGTTCCAGGGCATGAGGAAATCGCGGCCGGCCACTTTGGGTCTACGCCACAATTCAGGCACAGCAGAGCTATTTTGCGCATCCAGAAGCGGCAAAAGTTGAGTTCGTGAGCGAGTCAATTCGCCGAGGTGGCGCATGCCTGCAAAATCAGGTTTGCTTCTTCCTCGCGGGACGTATGCGAGATCGTTGGTGATTAGAATGCAATCGACGTGACGGCGAGCGGCTGTGGCTTTCTCAATCTCAATTGATACGTGGGCTGCTCCTTTTTCTAGTTTCGCAGCTGCTCCATCCCAGGTAAAAGCCCAGCCCCAGTACATGCTGACTTCATCATGAGCGTCGATGATGTCATTTGCGCCAAACTCGTGACGAAAGACTTCTCTGCCTTGCTGTGTGATCCGGATAACAAAGTTTTCATTCTTGTTGGCCCAGTCGGCATAACGGACCCAGACTTTGAATTCCCCGGCGCGAGGCACTTCGAGATCTTGATAGAGCGCGCCCTTGCTTTCGGAGGCGATCGCGGCGGCGGAGTTCCATTCGCTTTCTCCGCCTTGTGTCCATTCCGCTGAGACACCGGGACCGTTAATGCCCCAGCCGGGAATGCGAGCTTTGGGATCGAGATACCACGGACTTACCACCGGCTCATGCAGCGCGCCTGTCGTAAAGCCCCGCATGTTCTCAGCCTCGAACCAAAGGTATTCGGGCCGAACCGACGTTTGTGAGAAGGCGATGGAAGGGTAAAGAAGTAAAGAAAAGATTACCGCAAAGAACCGCTCTTTTGACATTCTAATGATCGAAGCTCCAAGCAAATTTCCCGCAAAGGCGCAAAGTCCGCAAAGAAGGTTTTTCTTTGCACCTTTGCGCCTTTGCGGGAAACTTCTACTAACCGAATTAACCTAAAGCATCCAAGCACTCGGCAAGCGTACGTCGACGGCAGGTAAACATTGGTGTGTCACGCAGTGTGAACGAGCTTGCCTTTGTCTCTCGCAATTCCTGAACGAGGTCGAGAAAATCGGCGGGGTAGTCCGTCTCGAACGCGACAACGAACTCCTGATCGTCCAGTCCAAAGGAGTACGTCGTATGCAATTTCACCGACCGATACTTGCTGCCGATGCGAATATGCTCGTCCATCATCTCCTGGCGTTGCTCGGGCGATTTTGAATACCACTCACGCGTCTTCACAAACGGATAGACGAACAAGTAATCCGACTTGCCGGGCACAATGTGCAGCCGGTCTTCGACGTGATCCGGATTGTCTTTGTCGATGTACATCGAGCGCTTTGTCATCGAAAGGAATGTCTGCGTAGGCTCGAGATATTTCGCCATCTCTGTTTTGTTCAAACTGGCGGTCATCTCCTGGAAGGGTTCCAGCTCGTAACCTATCCGCCAAATCATGAAGTCGGTGTTTGTGCGCAGACCGATGGTCGAATAAGTGTGCACCATCAACTGTGAGCGAAACCCATCAACTGTGTTTGCGAAGGCGTCTCGGCTTTGCTGTTTCGCGTCGTTGGACAGCATGCGCCACTCGGGACGAGCTCGATAGAAGGTGAAGTTGACAAACTGACGTGGCAACTTTGGTTTCGGCTCTTCGACTTCGAGGCTGTGTGAAGCCAGCCGCAGTGAGCCACGCGCGAGATTGCTTGGTTCAGTGTCGGAACTCATGCGATTAACCTCTGAAGCATATGTGGATTTGCCAGTCGGGTTTTGCTAGCCGATTTGATCGCGCAATCTAGTTAGAGTGTGCGGTCTTCATTCTGCGATGATCTTTATTGGATTGCAAATGACGACGAGGCTGAACCGCAAAGTGTTAGATTGCGTTCAGTATCTCCTTCAACCATCCAACACTTCTTATTCACACCCGGTTTTGACCGGGTGAAGACAGTGACCTAAGAAACCCATAACCGTTTCAACAGTTTCCGATCGCGTGGAAGAAGATAAACCGTTGAAACGGTTAATAAGAATACTTGCGAGCCTCTTTCACCCGGTTGAAACCGGCTGTGAATGAGAGGAAGGTTGTGAAAAGGAGACACAGAATCGTATCCAAAGTACATGCTATACTGCGCGCTCAATTTTCAAACGGAGCAAATCGAATGACTTTTTCAAGGTTGGCATTTCTTCTGGTCGCGCTCGCAGTTTTTGTAACCGGTTGCGGTAACGCGCCGCAGACACCAGTCGCTTCTCCGTCACCTACAACCTCAACAGCGGCAAGTCCAACGCCAGACGAATTCGCTGCGGTGCGCGTGATCTACACAAAGGACTGTCTCTCTTGTCACGGAGACAAGGGCCAGGGTGGTCCTACGAAAGTTGACGGCAAAACGATAAAGGTTCCGGCATTGAATAGCGGTCATGCTTTGGGGCATTCAGACAAGGATTTCACCGGGCAGATACGAGAAGGCGGTGACGGCATGCCTGCTTTTGAAAAGAAGCTGACGCCGAAAGAGATTGAAGGCATTATTCATTTCATTCGGAAAGAGATTCAGCATAAATAAGAGTTCTTTGTACTTTGTTCTTGGTTCTTTGTGCTTTGTGATTGCGACTGGTTGCGACTATCAAAGCCGCGGAGCGGCGAAATGTTTATAGCCCGCAAGTGCCAAAAAGATCGTCTGAACTCCAGCGGAGCGCAATGATTGCGGGAGAGGCGACTCAGCTCCTAAAGCAGCTAATCACTTAATTAGACGTCGTTTCTATAAACATTTCGTCCCTCCGGGACTTAAGAGCTTGCCCTTACAATAGATACCTTGTGCTTCGAAAAGTGGAAATTTAGCCAAACAGTCTTCAGCTGGTGAATGAACTCGGACTTCGCAACTTGCCAACCAGCAAAGATCAAAGTACAAAGAACCAAGAACAAAGCACTGCTTTGGGATGCACCCGTAGCTCAGTTGGATAGAGCGTCTGACTTCGGATCAGAAGGTCGCAGGTTCGAGCCCTGCTGGGTGCACCACTTTTTGTACTGCAGGCTGCCAGCCTGCAGTTTCTTGAGGAAAAACTGCCAAATAACACCAAGTAACTTCTTGCTCCCTACGGCCAATCTCCCGGTAGCCGCGACAGGCTGGCGGCCTGTCGTTCAGCATCTCTCCTTGCTATTAAGCCGTTACTAGTGCATAGTTTCCAGCTGTTACTCCTTCTCTCGCGCATCAACGGTGATGCGCTCCGCGCGTAGTTTGACGCGCCGGCGTTTTGGATGGTTCGAGAGCAGGTTGATCTTCAACTTTTAGAAGCGCTCTTTTTTGAGAGCATCCGAAGCCGGTTCCTTCGCTGACTGCCGTTACTCCGAAGCACTTCCGATTCGCAGCTTCTTACATTCCCACAAGGGAAAGGTACACTTAAATGTCTATGAAACTTTACGTAGGAAATCTCTCGTTCCAGACTTCGAGCGAAGAACTTCAGCAGCTATTCTCACAAGCCGGCACCGTCGAGTCAGCGAGCGTCGTGGAAGACCGCGACACTGGCCGTTCGAGAGGTTTTGGCTTTGTCGAAATGGCTACTAAAGAAGAAGGCGAATCTGCAATTGCGCAGTTCAACGGCAAAGAAGTTAACGGTCGCGCACTGAACGTCAACGAAGCTCGCCCCCGCGAGAATCGTGGTGGCGGCGGCGGCGGCGGTCGTGGTGGTTACGGCGGCAACCGTGGCGGCTTCGGTGGTAACCGAAGTGGTGGCGGCGGCGGCGGCGGCGGTCGTGGTGGTTACGGCGGCGGTGGCGGCGGCGGTAATCGCGAGCCCCGTTGGTAACATCCTGGTAAAGCGCTTCCGGCATAATGCCGGAAGCGCTTTCGATTAGGTCTACAAAGGAGAAACTGATTGGCTAAAGATGATTTGATCCCGGCGGAAGGCACCATTATCGACAAGCAGCCTAACGCCTTTTTTAAAGTTCAGCTTGATAACAGCAGTCACGTTGTGTTGGCTGCAATCTCAGGCAAGATGCGCAAAAATCACATCCGCATTCTGGTCGGTGACCGCGTCAGCGTCGAAATGTCGCCTTATGATCTGACCAGAGGTAGAATCACCTACCGCTTCAAATAAGCAGTGGCCAGTTCGAGTCGAAGAAAGCGTGTCGTCGTAAATGACCTCATGCAAAAGCAGTATGTTTACTATTTGACTCAGCCTGCCGGCCGAAATTTTCATCCCGAATTTCATCCTGATCTCACGCCGAAGCAGATGCTTCGGCTCGGTGTGTTTGGCGGTAAGTACTTGACGGACTGCCAGGACGAGTTCCCCGTTGACTGGTTCGAACACGCCAAGCTCTGTCACGAGCACCACGATCCGAAACTAAATTTCTTCAAAGTTAATGCCTCGGAACCGCTGTCGGTCTGGCGAAAGAAGGGCTGGATTTACGAGGAAGATCCGCGCGGATGGTTTCAGTGGTACTGCAGGTATTACGTGGGACGCCGCTGTCCCGACGACGAGCGCCAGATTAAGCGATGGAAATCGATTCGACGACACGAGTCGCAGTTGGAAAAGAACTGCAAGCCTTGCGATCTCACCTGCCGCCCCGTACAACGCCAAGCGCTGCTCCACTGGGCTTATGATTCACGGAAGATTTGATGGACTAAAGCGCGGCTGACATGGAATTAGAGTTTCGCCTCAGCCCGCCTTGGATTTGCCATATATCATTTACCATTTGTCATTTTTCATTTGCTGAGTACGAAGCGTCGCAATGATGAACGGTCAAATTCGTTCTGACAAAATGAAAAATGAAAAACGGCAAATGATATATGGCAAATCGAAACGCACGACTATCAGTCCTCTTACAATAACCCATAATCTAAGCGCCGGCAGCCGTTGAGCTGTCCTGATTGCGTTGATCGAGCGGCACGTACTCTCTGGTCTGGTGTCCCAAATAAATCTGGCGCGGGCGGGCGATCTTTTGGTCCCCATCTTCCAGCAACTCAACCCATTGAGCCAGCCAGCCTGACGTCCTCGGAATCGCAAACAGAACCGGAAACATATCCACCGGGAATCGCATTGCCTGGTAAATGATTCCCGAATAGAAATCAACGTTCGGATAAAGCCTGCGCTTCACAAAGTACTCGTCTTCAAGCGCAATCCGCTCAAGTTCCAGGGCGATCTTCAGCATCGGGTCAACGCCGGTCACCTCAAAAACTTCATCGGCTACCTGCTTGATGATGCGGGCCCGCGGGTCATAGTTCTTGTAGACTCGATGTCCAAATCCCATCAAACGAAACTCACCTGCTTTCACGCGCTTGATATAGTCGGGCACATTGTCTATCGAGCCGATTTCCTTGAGCATGCGCAACACCATCTCGTTGGCGCCGCCATGCAGCGGTCCGTACAAGGCCGCCGCCGCACCCGCCAGTGATGAGAACGGGTCGGTGTGAGCGCTGCCGATGCTGCGCATAGCATTGGTGCTGCAGTTCTGCTCGTGATCGGCGTGCAGAATGAAGAGCACCGACAAAGCTCGCTCAAGCACCGGATTCGGCTTGTAAGTCAGCTCGGTGGTCTTGAACATCATGTTGAGGAAGTTGCCTTCGTACGTCAGATCATTATCCGGATACGAGTACTGCATGCCGATGCGATGTCGAAAGGCGAACGCCGCGATGGTGGCGACCTTGGCTATCAGTCGATAGATTTGTTTCTGGCGAGACTCCTTATTGAAGATGTCTTTGGCGTCGGGATAGAAAGTCGATAGCGCGCCAAGCGTGGCTTCAAACATTCCCATCGGGTGCGCGTTGTAATGGAAGCCGTCGATTACTTTCTTGATGTTCTCGTTAATAAAGGTGTGGTGAGTTATGTGCCAGGTCCATTGCTTCAACTGCTCGTCCGTCGGCAATTCGCCGTGCAAAAGCAGGTAAGCCACTTCGAGATAACTGCTTTTCTCTGCCAACTGATCAATTGGATAGCCTCGATATTCAAGCACGCCTTTGTCGCCGTCAATGAAAGTAATTCGGCTTTTGCATGACGCCGTGTTCATGAACGCGGGGTCGTAAGTCATGAGGCCAAAATCATCGTCCGCAGTCTTGATTTGGCGCAGATCCATCGCCTTAATCGTGCCATGGTCGATGGGAAGCTCGTACTGCTTACCGGTCCTATTGTCGGTAATCGTCAGAGTGTTCGCACTCATCAGTTTCTTCTCCAGTGATTAGGTATTTGTTTAGGTGGAGATTAACGCCAGCCGCTGAACTAAGCAAATGCGCCGTGGCACGGGCATCCTGCTCGTGAGTGTGGCACGGGCGTCCCGCCCGTGGGCGTGGCACGGGCATCCTGCCCGTGAATGTGGCACGGGCGTCCCGCCCGTGGGCGTGGCACGGGCATCCCGCCCGTGAGTGTGGCACGCGCGTCCCGCCCGTGAGAGTGGCACGGGCGTCCCGCCCGTGGGCGTGGGCATAGGCATCTTGCCCATGGAACGGTGTTCGGTAACGAGAGGCACACGGGCGGGACGCCCGTGCCACGTCACTCTGCTGTGGCGCCACTGAGGCGTCGAAAGCCGCCGCGCAGGAGGCGATAAATTTTCGGCAAGAGAAAGAGCGACAGAACAACGAAGCCGGTCACCAGAACGATGAGCGCGATCGGCAGAATGAAAGCCAAAACGATCGAAACCACGGCTACTACATCTTCGATCAAACTGACTACCACGTTTGAAACCGGTTCGGGGCTCAGATTGACCGCCGCCCGCGCGGTTGCTTTTGTTCCATGCGCACTCAACGCCAAGCCACCGCCGAGCAGCAAAGCCACGAGCTGAATCTTGCGGTCAAAATCGCCGAAGGCCGCAGCCGCCAGAACCGCGCCGGCGGGGATACGGATGAAGGTGTGAATCACATCCCAGGTGCTGTCGAGGTAAGGAATCTTGTCGGCAAAAAACTCGATGAGCAGCAAAGCCGTGGCGATGCCAATGATCCACCAGTTGGTCAGGATGGTCAGTTCGCCCGGCAAAGTGAGGTTGGCAAACCGGCCCAACAGACCGAGAGTCGCAACCGCCGCGTAGAGTCGAATGCCCGAAACCCAACTACTTCCCATCGCCAAGGCTATTGTGCTGATGATATTCATAGCTCACCTCCGCCGAAACAAATACGAAACGACCCCTGATGATGTTCGGAATCGTTAGGAAAACCAAGATATCAGCTTTCAGCCGTCAGCTATCAGCCATCACAGGTGAAGACGCGTTCGACGCCTTGCCCTGGCGCTTTGCTCGTTGCTGAAAGTCCGCTAAACTTCGCGCTCCGAAGATCGGATTCCAGCTTGACCACGATTGCACCCTAACAGCGGAGGCCTCCAACATGAGCAAAGTTCGGCTAGTGGTAACGATTCTCGTAGTCTTCGTCCTCGCTAATTTCACCGGCATGTTCATTCACGCCATCTGGTTGAAACAGGATTACCTGGCGGTTGCGCAACTCTATCGACCGGATGATCAAATCAAAATGCCGTTCATCGTGCTGGGGTATCTCAGCTTTGCAGTCGCCGCAGTCCTTGCGTACGGCTGGGGCGTAGAAGAAAAACCTGTGCTGGGCCAAGGCCTGCGCTATGGCCTCATCTTGTTTTTCATTCTCGCGGTGCCTTCGTTTTTCATTGCTTATGCGGTGCAGCCGGTTCCGGCAGTGCTGATGTCAAAACAGGTTTTAGCTGAACTCGTAAACAAAGTCCTGATTGGCGTGGTAATCGCGTTGCTTTACGGAAAAGGGCGCTTAGGCAGTTTGCCCAGCGCCCCATAGTTTTTGGAGTGCGGTGCCCTGTCACCGCTTTGCCTCACTGCGGCCGCCGCAGTGGGCTTTCCAAAATAACTTTCAACCAAAAGCCGGACCAAAGCGCCGACAGGTCGGCGCACTCCAAAGCTATTTGATCCCCATCAACTCGATGTCGAATAGCAAAGTTGCGTTAGGTGGAATGTCCGGAGGCCTGCCTTGCACCCCGTATCCGATTTTGCTGGGAATAATCAGTTTGCGCTTACCGCCAACCTTCATGGTTTTGAGAGCTTCGTCCCAGCCTTTGATCACCTGGCCAACACCAAACTTAAAGTCCGTAGGCTGCCCACGGTCATAGGAGCTATCAAACTGCTTGCCGTTTTCAAGCGTTCCCCGGTAATGCACTGACACGGTCTGACCCGGCTGAGGACTGGCGCCTGTCCCTTCGACTACCTCGACGTATTTCAACCCGCTGGCAGTTGTGATTACATTTTCTCTATTACGCACGAGCAGCCAGTAGCCCAAGCCAGCCAAAAGGGCCACTCCCAAAACCAGTGCGACCATCTTGATCAGTTGATCTTTCTTTGCCGCAGGGCTTGAGTTGGTTGAAACGGCAACATTGCCGGGGGTGTAAGTCTTGGGACGTTTTTTCGCTCTGACAATTTTTCGATGACGACTTTGCGGCAAACGGTTAATCCTCCGAACTGTACGAAACTGAAATTTGAGAGTGTTTTTATAACTGTTTTCGGCAAGCAATGACAACTTGAGCCGAGCCTTTGCGGTCCGACAGACTTCAGTTCGTCGCTCACGAGCCTGGCTGCAAAGCTCACCAACAGGCCACAGATTTCCACAGCTGACACGGATCTAAGTTCTAATAACTCCAGATCTCTACCTATGCAAATCCGCGGCGTCATACTGCGTCGTACTGATCGACAAACCAAATTTATCGGACATTGGGGCTCGCTTGCATAGCTGGACGTGCTTTGCTACTCTCTCGCGCGCATCATGAGCGATCCGACTGAGGATCCGGCAACCGAGCAGGAGACGGTGCCAGGGACGTTCTCAAAAACGCCCCGATGTGCAGAAGCCGATCGGCTTCTGAAACTGCCAAGTCTCCGAGTTCACGTTTGCCACCTGTCGCTGATGCGACTGGTGGTTTTTCATTAACGCCGTCTCTGTTCTGCTGAAAGAACAAGGCTGGCGTTCATAACTAATATTGAGGTGAATCTCCAACATGAGTACTAAGCCATCCACTTTTACCTTTTCTTCTGAGTCAGTATCCGAAGGACATCCGGACAAAGTTTGCGACTTGATCGCCGATTCAATCCTTGACGCATACATCGAGCAAGATGCGCAGAGTCACGTCGCCTGCGAAGTTCTCTGCAAGGAAGGCAACGTCGTCCTTGCCGGTGAGATTTCCTCAAGCGGAACTGTTGACCACGAGCAAGTGACGCGTCAGGCAATAAATCAAATCGGCTACATCGAAGCCAACGAACCCTTCAATGCTGAAGGCGTGAAGATTACCCAGTTCCTGACCAAGCAATCTTCTGAGATCAATCAAGGAGTCGACTCCAAGGTCACGACGCACGGCGATCAAGGCGCCGGCGATCAGGGAATCATGTTCGGCTACGCCTCCGACGAGACGGCAGAGCTGATGCCGCTTCCGATTCACCTTGCACACAAGTTGGCGAAACAGCTGGCAGACGACCGGCGTGCTGGAGTGGTGAGCTGGCTGCGACCTGACAGTAAGACTCAAGTCTCAGTCGTGTATGAAGGAAACGAGCCTAAGTTTCTTTCCGACGTTGTTGTCTCGACTCAGCACTTTGAAGGCATCTCGCAAGACGAGATTCGCGGTTATGTGGTAGACAAACTCGCTCCGCTTGCGCTCGGCTCGTGGTTCAGTCCGGATATCCGCTTCCTCGTTAATCCGACGGGCAGCTTTGCTCACGGTGGTCCGTCAGCAGACTGCGGCGTAACCGGACGAAAGATCATTGTTGACAGCTACGGCGGTATGGCACCGCACGGAGGTGGCGCTTTCAGCGGCAAAGATCCATCCAAAGTCGATCGCAGCGGCGCTTACTTCTGTCGCTTTGTCGCGCGCGAGCTCGTCAAAAATGGTGTCGCTCGCAAAGCGCAGGTGCAGGTAGCCTATGCCATCGGCGTTGCTCAACCCGTGTCAATCAAGGTTGAGACGTTTGGAACTGGCGATGATGAGGCCGCCGCTGAGTATTCGAAGAAGTTTGATTTCCGCCCGGCCGCGATTATCGAGCGCCTCGACTTACTGAAGCCAATCTATCGCACTACAACTAACTACGGTCACTTCGGACGGCCAGGGCTTCCGTGGGAGGCTTAAGCCGGAAAGACAGATCGGCGCCTAACACAACAGCAAGCGCCGAGTTTCGCTTATTGTCGTTGATGAGTTATGCGAGGTGGTTCGGAGAATCGAATCGGAAGACTCGACATCCGAACCATCTGGAAGACCGACGGAGTTTCAAATTCAGGTGCGAGGTTGCGCGCGACTGGCGCTGAAACATTCGCCGCACAAAACCGGTCTTCCGCTGGAAGGCTTAAAAGGTACTGAATCTGCCTTGCCGCACTGATCGCAGGTTATCTCAAACCGCTGGCGCTCGCCGCCTCCGCCACCGCCTCTGGACCCGCCAAAATTCGATCGACGTGCATCGCGACAGGCCTTGCAGCGTTTGGGGTGAGTAAGATTGCGTTCCTGGTAGTACTCTTGTTCTCGCTCGGTAAAGGGGAATGCCGTATTGCACTCAACGCAGGTAATTTCGATGTCTGGCATGACTCGTTTCTCCGAGAGCACATCCGGGTTGGAGATATGCCCTCAATGTTACGGAGCGGCTGGTAGAGTTCCTTGTTCCCAAATTCGCCAGAGAACCCTCGAGGGATCGTGTTGTCAAATAAGCGTGATGTGACCTGTTGCTCCGAACGCCTTAAACGGCGAGGAGTTTACTCCACGATGAAGATTGTTACAAACTTATTTCGGAGCGTTCACAGAACCTAACTGCGGCTTAGTTCTTCTACGTGAGCGCGGACGGTGGCGCCGAGAGTGTTGAGGTTGTATCCACCTTCAAGACAGGAAACGACTCGTCCCTGACAGGCTTGATTCGCCCAATCCTTTATGTTTCGAGTCATGGCGACGAAATCCGTGTCCTCGAGCAGTAACTGACCAAGCGGATCACCAGCATGCGCATCGAATCCGGCTGAGATAATGATCAGATCGGGCTTGAGCTTTTGGTCAATCTCCTCCAGTCCAGCTTCCAGGACGCTTCGATGATTAGACGCAGGCGTACCCGCGCGCAACGGAGCATTGAGCGTGAAGCCCCTTCCCCGACCTAGCCCGGTTTCCCCGCGCGAACCAGTGCCCGGATACCACGGATACTGATGCATGGAAAAAAAGAAGACACTCGGATCGTCGTAAAAGATTCCCTGCGTGCCGTTACCGTGATGAACATCCCAGTCGATAATGGCAACACGCTCGATCTCGGCGTAGCGAGACTGGGCATAACGAGCTGCGACGGCTACGTTATTGAAAACGCAAAATCCCATCGAACGGTCCGCGGTAGCATGATGACCCGGGGGACGCACGGGCACGAATACGTTGTTGGCCTTACCGCTCATCACGAGGTCGATCGCTTGGCACGCGGCGCCGGCGCCACGCAGCGCCGCTTCGAGCGAATGCAGAGAAACAGTAGTGTCAACATCCAGGCTTCCCAAGCCTTCTTTAACGACGCGCTCGACGTTTTTGTACATTTGCGACGAGTGACACGCCTGGACGTCGCCGCGGGGAGCTTCCTTTGCTTCGGCCTCAAGCAAAGTGGGCCACAGTTTTTGGTCGCCACGTAGAGCGTCCATGACCACCGCGTAACGTGACGAGGTTTCGGGATGTTGCGGGCCTGTATCGTGCTTCTCGAAAACCGGATGATGGACGATTGCAGTTGGCATGGCTGGGATTATGCCTGACTCGAAACGGACAGCACAAAAGGTGATACACGAATCAGGATCTTAGTTCTTTGTTCTTAGTCCTTTGTTCTTAAGTCCTTTTGTTCTTTTAGTTCTTTGTTCTTTGTTCTTTGTTTTCTTCCAGGCACCGTGTTCTTTGTATAGCCGCCGATTCGACTCAACACAAACTCTAGCCGCGTTTACGCGGGTTGCCCGCTTAGGGTTACTAGGCCAGTCCTTTAGGACTGGTAGGGGTGAACCATCATATTTGGTAGGGCGCTTTAGCGTCCTTGGTCATCGTCAAATGGCTGAAGCCGTTTGTTGTTGCTTAATTCCTTGATTATGAGCAGTTCCCGTTAAGTTGTTCCTAAGAGCGGCAACATCCCAGCTTCAAGTACAAAGAACAAAATTCCTTCACTTGAGTGCTAGAATTCGAGACATGGCGAAGCGAAGCCGATTTGAAGTACCGTTTTCCCCGCCACGGCGCCAGCAGGCCTCACGCCAACATGGCCGGCCTTTTCTTGGCGACACTAACCGGGCCTTAATCAACGGCGGCATAGTGGTCATCACAACGCTGCTAACCACAGTGTTTTTGCTCGCAATCAGTGGTCAAGTTTATGACACCACGAATGCGAGTTTGATTACTCAAGGTGGGCCACAGGTCACTGGAAGCATCGCTTTGACTTCAAGTCCACAACCGATCACTGCTCTGGCGTCGCCAAGTCCGTCAGCAACGAGAGCCACCGCATCGCCTTCACCTTCCGCGGCTCCGCCTCCGTTGGCAGAAGAACCGCCAAGCGATAGTGAAATTCAAGCGTCGATCGATCGAAGGCTTGAAAATGATCAAAGCCTGACTGGGTTGGGGATTACGGCGACGGTCAACGAAGGAAAGGTAATTCTCGTGGGTACTGCGCCTTCCGACGCAGTGAAGGCCAAAGTCGAGAAAATGATCCGATCAATTGTCGGCGTGAAGCAGGTCGATAATCAGATCGCCGTGGTGGTTAATTGAGCTTTATTGAGACCACTCAAGGTGGATCAGCTCAGTGGTATTTTCTAAACTGATCCTCGGATGAATTACCCCGAGATCTCGATGCTAGCTTCTTTCAGCGAAGTCTCAATCACTAGATCATCACTTTCACCCACCAGCACTAACTTTCTTCGCTCATCAGCAGCAAAGAATTCAACTTCCTTTATCAAACATTCGACTGGCGCGGGCACAAAGTGTCGCAAGCCTTCAATGTCTCCCCGCTCCAGCAAATCTGCCTCACGACTAATCTCCTGCCTGACTTCCGCATCAACTTCCAATTCACTGATGGCGGCGCTGCGTGGTAGCAAGACCATCTGGCCATCAAGATAAATCGTCCAAACAAATCCAATGTCGAGCAAAAGATGGAGCGTCTCATCCAGCACCAGGTAGCCAAGCGCGGTCGCTCCGATCACATGTGCAATGACATGGTCCTGATGTGTACTCGTTTCTGCTGCGATCCACTCTGACATCGATTAATCGATACTGGCCTTCTCCTCGACTGACTGCCCCTGGTAATTCATCAGGCTTCTGGCCCTGAAAAGCGCAATCGCCGCCGCTACTATCGAGCCAAGCCCGCCTGTGACTACGGAGAGCGGCGCGCCGATCAGCGTCGCCACGGAACCCGCTTCGACTTCACCGAGCTGTGGCCCACCCATGAAGAAGATCATGTTGATTGACGTCATCCGACCGCGCAAATAATCGGGAGTCACCAACTGCCGGATCGTTTGTCGCAACACCGTGCTGACCGTATCTGCCGCGCCTGCAAGAGCCAGCATCAGAAACGAAAGCCAAAACACTCGCGACAGACCAAAGCCGGCAGTCGTCAAACCAAACACAGCGACCGATCCAATGATGAGCCTTCCCTGGTTACGAAATGTGCCCAGGCGCGCCATCACCAGGCCGGTAATAATTGCACCGATTGCTGGGGCGGCTGACAAAAAACCATATCCACGCGCCCCAACTTTCAATATCTGATCAGCAAAGATTGGAAGGAGAGCTGTAGCTGACGCAAAGAACGTGGCGGCAAAATCGAGCGTCATCGTTTGCACGATAATCGGCGTCTTCCAAACGAACCGGAGACCTTCCTTCAAGGCCGCTAAACTAACTCGCGTGGTGGTCTTGCCTTCACCCACTACTGCTCGTCCGCTCGCTCGCATCGCCAGCAAGGCGCCAATTACAGCAAGATATGAAACAGCGTTTATCCCGTAGATCATCTCCGGGCCGTGGCTGGCGAGAAGGAAACCCGCCAACGCCGGACCACCGACCATCGCAACGTAGAAGACCGTCACGCCCAGGCTAATTGCGTTAGGTAAGTCTCTCGCGGGGACAAGCGATGGCATCAGTGATTGGCGTGCCGGCGTATCGAATGCTGAGGCTGCCGATGCAATCGCCGTGAACAAATAGATATGCCAAACGCGAGTTATACCTGCGACCGTCACTATGGTCAAGCAAGCGGCGCTTGCCAACATCACCGACTGCATCACCACCATCAACCGCTTGCGATCCACAGCGTCAGCAAAGACTCCGCCGACAAGTGAGCACAAGATAATTGGGGCTCCTCGGAAGAGTCCCAACATCCCCAGCGCAAACGCTGACTTGGTTAACAGCCAGACATGCCAGTGAAGAGCGGTCAACTGCATCTGAGATCCGGTTACCGAGACGATCTGGCCTAACCACAGCAAACGGAAATCTCGATGGTACAGAGCAGCAAATGCGGGCGTGCGAACTTTGGTCGTACGGGAAGTTGACGGAGGCGCGGCTGCGGACATTAGCTCGATGAGTGTCGAAACGTTAAGTCACATTTTGCAGGTCTCGCTCGCCAATTGCAAAAGCAGTTTGAATGGTCTGCGAGAAGATCGCCGCTCAAGCTTGAACAGCTCATGGTCGGGAAGGGCAGCTTGCTCCCGCCTCAAGTTGTACCAGCATTCAACTCTGATCTTATCAATGTCCGGTTGAGAGCCTTTGTAACTTGGGTGGGAGCAAGCTGCGCTTCCTTACCATGAGCTGCTCAAACTTGCGTAGTCGCGTCTGTCCAACTGATAGTACAAAACCCGACGACTCCAGATTCGGAACACAAATGTGACAACTAATCGTGGTTTCCGTCGTATTCCTCTGGATTGAGCATCAAACATTAGCTAGAATGCGGGCAGAATTTCAGAGTCTAGCCCCCCAGAGTTTCCGTCATACGTCCGTCGAGCTTTCCCCTTCGTCGGTGACGACTTGCAGCAACTAGAAGTGGAAGGGATTTAATGCTAGTGAACAGCACGACCGACGGTCTTCTTGATCTTTTTCAAAACTCTGCGGAAGAGATCGCTACCTTTACTCCACCAGGGATTGATTGGCAAAGTCAGCCTCAAGAACACTTCGCCCAGTTCTACGATACTGAAGCCTTCCTGCTTGAATCGCTCAACAGTTTTGTCAGTAATGGATTGAAAGCCGGTGAAACTGTCCTAATCGTCGCCACCGAGGCACATCGAAACAGTCTGGATTCTCTGCTTGAATCAAGCGGGATAGACATCACTTCGGCTCGCGCGAATGGTTCTTATCAATCACTCGATGCCGCGGAATCGCTGGCGCAATTGCATGAAGACGGCGTTGTGAGCACACAGCGTTTCGAGTCGTTTGTCGGCGGAATGGTACGCGACTCCGTGAAGAGCGGTCGCGCCTTGCGAGTCTTTGGAGAAATGGTGGCGCTATTGTGGGCGGAGGAAAAATACGAAGAAGCGCTCCGGTTGGAAGGACTTTGGAACGAACTAAGGAAGACTCAGCCATTCCTGCTGTTCTGTGCTTACCCGCTCGCCGGTTTTGGTCACGAAGCGATGGCCATCCCTCTGATGGACGTTTGCAAAGAACATTCGGCCGTGATTCCAGCAGAAAGTTACAGCTCATCGCAAAATCAGGATCAGCGACTCCGTGCAGTGATTGCGCTACAACAAAAGGCGAAGTCACTTATCGCCGAGATAGCTGAGCGAAACAGAATCGAAGATGAGTTGCGTGCCTCGCTCAGCCGCGAGCAAATGGCGCGTGCCGAAGCTGAAGCCGCGAACAGAATGAAGGATGAGTTTCTCGCGACCGTCTCTCACGAACTGCGTACGCCATTGAATGCGATCATCGGTTGGTCCTACATGCTGCGAGGCGGCAAGCTGGATGCCGCCGGGACGGTTCGGGCGCTGGAAACGATTGATCGAAATGCAAAGTCTCAAGCCCAGTTGATTGAAGACCTACTCGATGTTTCGCGAATGATAACGGGGAAATTGCGCCTGGAGCTGGAACCCGTTGATCTCGCATCGGTCATCAACGCCGCCGTCGATTCGGTTCAGTTAGCAGCCGAATCCAAAAACATCCAGCTCGCTGTGACGATGGATCCATCTGCTCGCCATACTTTCGGCGACAGTGGCCGCCTGCAACAGGTGGTTTGGAATTTACTCTCAAATGCGATCAAGTTTACGGCTTCCGGAGGCAGAGTTGATCTCCATCTGGAACAAGCGAATTCGACTATACAGTTGCGCATAAGCGACACCGGTGAGGGTATCCCGCCTGAATTCCTCCCATATGTGTTTGATCGCTTCCGGCAAGCTGACGCGAGCACGACTCGAAAGATTGGCGGTTTGGGTCTCGGGTTGGCGATTGTACGTCACATAGCGGAACTGCACGGCGGAACGGTCAGCGCTGAAAGCGACGGCGAAGGACAAGGGTCAACGTTCACGATTACGTTACCGCTGGCGGGACAGAGCGAGCGTACAAAGTTCCGGCGCTCGGCGACTGGAACGCTGAGACCAATAGTCGAAGCCGCCGCTGCTTTTACGCCAACACCTTCGCTACATGACGTGAGGGTACTCCTCGTTGATGACGACCAAGATACGCTACACGTACTCAACATCGCTTTGACGGACGCCGGCGCCAAGGTCCAGGCTGCAGCCTCAGTCGCGGAAGCTCTGGAAATAATCGAGTGGTTTCGACCGCACGTTTTGGTTTCTGATCTCGCGATGCCCGATGAGGACGGCTACTCGCTGATAGGAAAGATTCGGGCGCTTGAAGATGTTGCTTTGAGGACGACTCCCACCGTAGCGCTCACGTCTTTTGTCAGAGTAGAGGATCGAGCGCGAGCTCTGTCAGCAGGTTTCGATATGTTCGTGCCCAAGCCAGTCCAGCCGAATGAATTAATCGTCACCATCGCCAACGTCACCTCGGAGTAACTCTCTTTGCGAGCTTTGCGCCTTTGCGGGAATTATTTTGGGGCGTAGCAGAAGCTTCCCACAAAGACGCAAAGCTCGCAAAGTAAGTTACGCAGACTTCACGAACTTCAGAGCAACGCCGTTCATACAGTAGCGCAGTCCAGTCGGCTTGGGACCATCTGCGAACATGCGCGTCACATCTCGCACACAGAACTTCCGAGCGAACCTCAGACAGGCTGGCATCAATCGCTTCGCGCACATTCGCTTTATTGATTGGTTGGTAAAAGCTCGGCCATCCGGTTCCGGAATCGAACTTCGTAGCCGAATCGAACAAAGGCAAATCGCAACACACGCACTGAAACACACCCACTTCATGAACGTCGTTTAAGGGACTGGTGTAGGGCGCCTCAGTTCCCTTCTTCCGCGTGATTTCATACTGCTCCGCCGTCAAGATCTTTTTCCACTCAGCGTCAGACTTTGTGATTCGTTCGATCTTCTCAGCAGCAGGAGTCGCTCCGCCATGGCTTGATGAGCTCCGTTTCTGAAAGGCCCTGAGCGAGGGAGCGACCAAACCGGCAATTCCAAAGGCAACGGATGACGAAAGAAATAACCGACGATGCATAAGTTTCTCCAAAGCAAATTCAGAATAAAGCGCTAACTCAATATTTACGTGCGCGATCTACCGACTGGATTTGGGAACCAGACATTTGCCTGATTGAGCTTGATAACAATTAACTTGAGTCGGATCAAGCTCGAGTTCGATCAGCTCCAGGTTAGGAAGGGTGGCTTGCCCCCGCTCAACTTTGAGTAGCATTCAACTTTCAAGATATTTTTCAGTATTCGAGTTCCGATCTTAGTTGAGAGGCTCGGCAACTTGAGCGGGGGCAAGCCACCCTTCCCAACCTCGAGCTGATCGAGGCTGGAGCTTGATTTTGATAGTTGCGACATCAAGTAACATCTGCAGGCTGGCAGCCTGCAGTACTTCAAGTCACGATCGTTGGCTCATCGCGGCCAACCCATTTCTTGAGCTCGAGTAGTTCCCTGCCACCTTTTACCAGCGCCTTCAAAACTTCTTCGATGTCGGCGTCCCCGCCATTATTCAGATATTTTTCCACGTAAAGTCGCAGCGTTGCGCCTTCTGTTCCCGTGCCCGACAAACGAACGACAACGCGCGAGCCATCTTCCAGCAAAACGCGCAGACCCTGATGTACGCTGGTGCTGCCATCAACGGGATCGGTATAGCCAAAATCATCGGCTGTCTTAATACTCGAACCACCGAACGACAGACCGACAAGCGTCGGCAGCTTTTGCCGCAGCGCCTCCACCATCTGTGTCGCCGCCGCTAAATCCAAATGCTCATAGTCATGTCTTTGATAATAGCTGCGCCCAAATCGCTTCCAGTGATCGTGCACGACCTCGGTGACAGACTTTCGCGTCACTGCCAGAATCGACAACCAGCAAAGCACCGCCCATACACCGTCCTTCTCGCGCACGTGATTTGAGCCAGTACCAAAACTTTCTTCGCCACAAATCGTGCACAGCCCGGCGTCCATCAGGTTGCCGAAGAACTTCCAACCCGTTGGCGTCTCGTAACAGGAGATACCCAACTCTTTTGCGACTCTGTCGACCGCCGTACTGGTCGGCATCGAACGAGCCACACCCGCTAATCCTTTGGCATAGCCTGGAATGCAACGCTGTGCATGTTCCGCGATCAAAGCCAACGAATCGCCGGGCGTGACAAAAAAGTTTCGACCAAGAATAAGGTTACGATCGCCATCGCCATCACACGCTGCACCGAAATCAGGAGCACCTTCAGCATTAAGATGCGCGACCAGCGCAGCCGCATGAACCAGATTAGGGTCCGGATGATGTCCCCCGAAATCTTCGAGAGGAGTGCCGTTAATTATTGTGCCGGCCGCCGCACCTAGTCGTTCTTCCAAGATGTGCCGGGCGTATGGGCCAGTCACCGCATTCATTGCGTCGAACTGCATACGAAAGCCGCTCTTGAAAAGCTCGGCAAGAGCATCGAAGTCAAACAGCTCCTCGCAGACTGCGACATAATCCTCGAGCGAATCGATTACGACAATCTCAGTCTCGCCGAGTCGCTGACTTCCTATTTCGTTGAGCTCAAGGTCAGCATGTTCGACCGTCAAGTACTGGCTAATCTTCAGCGAGGCTTCGTAAATCCGTTGCGTGACACCTTCTGGCGCCGGACCTCCGTTGCGGACGTTGTACTTCACTCCAAAATCCGCATCGATGCCTCCCGGATTATGACTGGCAGACAAGACCAGACCGCCCATCGCCCCACGACGGCGAATCACAGCCGAGACCGCCGGAGTTGATAGGAGACAATCCCGACCTACCAGCACTCGCCCAATCCCATTCGCAGCTGCCATGCGAAGAATCGTTTGGGTGGCGGCGCGGTTGTAGTAACGGCCATCCCCGCCAACGACCAGCGTTTCGTTCGCGAAGGCCGCTTCGGAGTCTTCTCGAACACTGTCAAACACGCTTTGGACAAAGTTCTCGAGATAGTGATGCTGCATGAAGACGCGCGTCTTCTTTCTCAGTCCCGAGGTTCCGGGCTTTTGATCAGCGAATGGAGTTGTTTGAACAGTGATCATTGATTGCTTCCCTCGCTCTGGCTTCTTTGTAAATAAACCGATCACGAACGTCCGGTATTTAAGAGATCCACCAGTCGAACTTTCTCCTTTTACTTTTGTCTTTCCACTTCTTCCGGCGCCAGGCTGTTAACAAAGTGCTCGCGCGAGGCAAGCGCCAAAGCTCCGTAGAGAACGCTGTCGGCTTCTAAACCTGCCAGGAGAATCGGTGACGGCTTAAGTATCTGCAGCCGTGCCTTCGTTTCCTGGCGCAAGGGCTCCAGCAGCAGCTTACCGGCGCCGGTCGCGACACCACCACCGAGGATTACCGCCTGCGGCGCCAGCATAGCCATGATGCTGTTAATGCCGATCGCCATGAACCGAATTGTTTCGCGCCACACAACTTTGGCCAAGTCGTCCTGCTCTCTGAGGGCTGCGACCACAGTTCTCGCGGTGACATCGTCAAGATTCGAGACCATCCTGCTCATCCGCGTCCGTGTACCGTCTTTCATGTATTTTCTGGCGCGACGCGCGATAGCTGTTCCCGAGCACATGGCCTCAAAACAACCACGCGCACCACAGCCACAAAGATCTCCGTCCGGCATCACCGTGATGTGACCAGGCTCGCTCAGACGATGTGCAAGCTTGTTATCGGCGATAATCCCTCCGCCGATGCCTGTCGAAATGGTTAGATAAACCAGGTCTGTGTGACCTCGTCCTGTGCCGAAGAGGTGTTCACCAATGGCTGCTGCGTTGGCATCGTTCTCAACCACGACGGGTACGCCGCTCTCTTTTTCAACTACTGAACGAATGGGAAAGTAATGCCAACTTGGCGGCAGATTCGGGGGTAACAGGAACGCACCTTTTTCAAAGTCCATCGGCCCCGCGCACCCAAGTCCGATGGCCGTTAATTTCCCGCCGTTCTGCTTCGCTAGCAGCTTGAGTATTGTGACCGCTTTTTTGACCACTCCCTTGGCATTGAGCTCCGTTGGAGTTGGAAAGGTTTCTCGAGCCGTGATCGCTTCGTGAGGCCGCGCGATCGCGACCGAAGTCTTTGTGCCCCCAATGTCGATGCCAGCGATGAAGCTGTTGTTCATTAGCTTAACGAAGGAGCGGTCTTTGTAAAAGTGCGAATAGAAACGTCGCGAATCTTATAGCCTCCGCCTATTTCCCAACGCAAGCACCTGTAACAGTGTCGGCGCCAGGGATGACGACGGGGAGTCAGATTTTGTAGTGGCGGACCTTGGTTTAGGCCCGTAGGGCCGGCAATCAGTAGCCACGCCCGTGAGGGCGTGGGAATGCCGTCCGGAATACATGAGCGCCGGACGTGCGACATACGTGACGCGCGGTAATCTTAAAGATTACTCAAGGGCATCGAGATTTTTTCTGGCCTCGTGTTATGCCGCACCTTCGGCGCTGAGATTTATTTTCATCGTCAACAAAAATGCCGCGACCTTTTACGGTCGCGGCAACAATCTGACGCAAGTGAGATTGAGTTAACGACCTAAGCCGCTGTTACCCTCGCGGTATCCCTCGCCGTAGCCGCGCGCGAATCCCGAGCGATAAGCCTCGGCGTAGTTACCGAATCCTGCATCATGAAAGTAATGCGAGCGTTCGGGACTATAGCTCTTCGACTTCTTGCCGTCATCGCGCCCGGTTTTGTATCCCTGCTTGTAGCCTTCGTCAGCGGCTCTATCACCACTGTCGAAAACATACTGGTTGTACCGGAACGAGTCATAGTAACCAAATCGGTTGTAACCCCATGGCCGCCACGGGTTATAGAACCGATAAGGACGAACAATGACGACTCGGCGACCACCTCGTCGCTGAGCTTGAGCCGTCTCACTCGCAAACATCGCAATCCCGGAGAGTAAAATTGCACTTAGAATAAACCCACCAATTTTTCGTAATGAAAATGCATTTTTCATAACTAAAACCTCCTACTTCTTTAGACGTCCTTTAGACGCTTTCAGCCGATCTATAGTTGCAACTCTCGCGCCATCATCGAGACCCGTTGCGGGCGGCATCATCAAACGATCGGCTTGATTCCGGCGATGATTCTCGTCGACCCGGCAAGATTAATGAGAACGGAGCCCAAAGACGGAAATGAGTTCCAAACCGAAAAACGCGCCAGCCGCAGGTGGATCTTCCACATTTTCCATCGTTGCAACCAGTATCGGCCGAAGCCACGCCGTCAAGGGCAAAACCGTACCATAGTAAGCCTGAACTGAGAGAAGTAAGCGGATCCGGGCGAGTAATCAGAACGGAGCCGATTAATGCTCGATGTGAGACCAGTAGACTAGTTGTGAACATACGGTGAGTAACGTGAATCGCGAGTGAGATTCCGCTCTACGCATTGGACCAACTGGACCAGAGATAGTTGAGCTTTGCCGCTTGTTACGGCGCGGAATCTAATCCGCCCGAATCGAGAAGTCAAAGCAACAACCAGCCCGATAGTGGGATAATCCCATATGTTCCCGAATTCTTCTTGATGATGAAGCGTCAAAGTTTCTTGCCAAGCAGGAACGATCAGAATTCCGCCGAAGCAAATCGGGTTTTAAGATTCCAATGTAGGCTTCAAACCAACGTCTCTTACTTACAGCGAAACAACGAGGTCGATTTGAAATGTATCCCCGGATACCCTTCATAACCATCAAGGTGGCTCAAACTTACGCCATTGGAGAATGCAAAAACCTGCTGGTCTGCATATTTTGGGTCTAACAGAAAACCGTTATTTCCCAGAGTTTTGTTTAGCACTTGTGTCCAATTGCAGTACTTTTAGGTCAGGTCTACCTCACCACCCAGTACTTTTTTCGGCTTTTTATTATTGACTTTCACTTTTTACCTATTGCATTGCGGGCTTAGCATCGAGAAAGTCGTTTATCATCGGGACGATCGTTGACATGCGGTTCATCAAGGTAACGTGGGTTGTGTCGGGCAAAATTACCAATCTCGACGCCGAGCGCGGCCGCATGTCGCCGTGGATCTCACCGCCCTTCAGCCGGTACATTTCGGCGATGTGATCGAGCCGTACACCGTCGGCATCGCCGTGGATGAAAAACATCGGCGCTTTGGTGGCTTTGAGTTTGTCGGCGCCAAAGTCGTAGGGTCTCACAGCCGTCGCTTTGATGTGATTGACAAAATCCGGGAATTTGTCAGGCGTCGGGCTCAGTTTCTTATATTCGGCTTCCATAGGAGTGCCTTTGAACACTTCCCACGTGAATGTCGGCCAAAAGTCGTTCGCTTCCTTGACCCATCCGTCCCGGGCGTAGGGCGCTGAAATGCTGACAACCTTTCGCACTTTTTCCGGATGGCGGATCGCACACAGCATCGCGACGCCGCCGCCCAGGCTGTAACCGATCATGTCCGCACGTTCGATCTTGAGATAATCGAGCAGCCCGGCCACATCGTCGGCGAGGTTTTCGTAAGATAGATCGCGTTTGATGTCGGCTGTACGCCCGTGGCCCTGCATTTCGACGGCAATCACTTTCCGCGTTTTGGAAAGTTCGCTGATCCACACACACCAGTCGTCTGTAATTGCCATGAACGCGCCGTGGAGCAACACCACTGGCTCGCCGCTCCCCTGGATCTCGTAATACATTTTCAGTCCGTTAACCGGCGCGTAGCCCGTCGTCGGCTTTTGCTGCCCTAATACGACACCCGAAAGGAGCATCGTGAGCACCACCGATAGGAAAAAAGCTGTTGTCTTCATGTTTGGTTTCCAATTCATAATCTTCCTCGTGTGGCGAACACGCCTACGGCACTGACTCTACTAACACGTTCAAATAAAGCCGACTTCGCCATCCGCCTTTCGTCCCTATAATTTTGCCAGCAGATCTTCCAGGTTTTCCATTTGCGACATCGTTCCTTCCTTAAAGCCCATTTCGACCATCTTCTCCAGGCGTTCGAGGGACTCGTTGTAAATAGAAATACTGACCTTTGTCGATCCGTCCTGCTCGCTGAAAGTCAGATCCCAATCTGAGCCCGGCAGCTCAGGATTCTCATCTTCGTCTGCAAAAGCATTAAAGAGCTTGAAATTGGTCTTTGGACTGATGGAAGTATATTTCTGAAGTGCCCAACGCTCGTGGCCATCCGGGCTTACCATTGCATAAAATCGTCGCCCGCCGACTCTAAAGTCCATAGCCTTTGTTCTTGATGAGAACGGTTTTGGTGCCCACCACTGGTCAAGAAGCTCCGGTTTCGTATAAGCGTCCCAAACCAATGAAAGCTCGAAAGCAAATTCTTTGGTTATCGAGACCGTCTTCGTCTGTTTGTCGACAATAAAGTCCATGTTCATTTTATTTTTCCTGGTTTTTAATTGTTGCCAATAGGTCGTCGAGCTGGTTAAGCCGGGTTTCCCAGATCTTTCTGTATTGCTCTAACCATTTGTCGATCTCTTTCATTTTTTCGATCTCCAGCGAATAGTAAATTTCCCGTCCCTTTTGTTCCTGTGTTACAAGCTCGCATTCAGTCAATATTCGCAGATGCTTGGAAACGGCCTGTCTCGAGGTATCAAAACGCTCGGCAAGGGCATTGGGCGTCATCGCCTGTATCGCTATCAGAGCAATGATCGCCCGCCTCGTCGGGTCTGCTATGGCTTGAAAAATGTCTCTTCTCATGATCTGAATCAGCATTATGCAATGAAACGGTTGCGGATGCAAGCGCAACCGAACGATTTCGCAAATGCGCTTGTTGCATTTTTACAGGAATTGAAAGTTAGGGTCGCGATATGGGGTGGGTCGCTTAAGGAGGATTATCGGGTTTTCGTCCGGTCACCGGCTCCCTTGGCTACTTCTTTCCTGTAGCCGGGCTTGCGTAGCGGAGCGTACTTAATACGCGACCGGTTGCCGTTTATATGGCTGTGCACGTTAATGCTCAAAACCCGCCGGACAATACGACCCTAATAATCGACCCTGCCGTAGGGTGAGATTAGAGAAAACTTGATCCTTGTGCCCGCGAACGAGTAGGTGCCTGTATTCTCGTAGGGTTTTTTGAACCACCGTTTTGGTAGGCGTGCCCGTAGCTGAAACCCCTATTACCGTCCCGTCGGGATAAAACCGCAGATATTGGTAATACAACTTGACGCTTAGGAAGATCCTCACCAGGAATGAAATCGCGGTAAAGTCCTGTGCCGACATGTAGACCGGTGGTTAATATATACGAAACCGCCTTTTCCTGACTCAGAGAAAACACTCGGTGCTGAGCACTCCCTAAAGCCGATAAAAACTTTTCGGCATCCACAAGCTCAATAGGTATTCCGAGGTGGGTGAGGCCTTTCTTCTCTGAGGAATAGAGCGATTGGTGTATCCCAAGCTAACGTTAACCTCAGGGCGCAACGGCTTACGTCAACCCGGGTTACAAAACCAAAAACCACCTACTTACATTTGCTGTAGCCGCAGTCGCGGCAGATGTCGCAGCCGGAGGCGTGCTCGAGTTGGCCTTTGCATTCGGGGCAAATGCCTATCATGTTGGACATGATGGCGCCAACCGGTTGCTGATTGCTGATTGCTGATTGCTGATTGCGTTTTCCCAGAGCGCGGGCTGAGTCGGGGCTGCCAGTCAGGCGGCGGTTCGTGATCATGATGCATTCGGCCACGGCTTGTTCGGGCGAGGTCAGCAGGCGCTGATTGAACCACACTGCGTGAGTGCCGGTAACCTTATTCAAGCTGTAGGCTACTTCGGCAGCATCAAAGCCACCCCGCAACATCTTCGAAGCAAGCAGTCCCACACCACCGCTGATCGGTCCAGTTGCGAATACTTCCTGAATCATGCGCTGATCGTGATTGACGGTTACATAGAGGTTCTGGCCATCAAAAGGTATCTGCCAGGTCGCGCCACTCAACTCACGCGGACGCTCGATGCGAATAGCCGTAAGCTCTGGTGCGGAAATGCCCGCATCCGACATCAACTGCGCCGTTTCAGCTGCTTCAGCACGAGCTTCGGCATCAGCTTGCTCGCGGATGACGGCGCCAGCTTCGGCGCGCGCCAAACCTTCGGCGTCCGGATCAATGGCGATGACGTGAGCCGCGTCAGCGTGGCTCGCAGGAGGCGCATCGAGAACTTCGGTTTCAGCAGCGGCTATCGGCGCTGGCTTCTCTTCTACTTTCATCGATGTCAAAACCTGATTGTCGCGCGAGCCGTCTCGATAATAACTAACCGCTTTGCAGCCAAGCTGCCGCGCCAACCGGTAAAGCGCATCGACCGACTCAACCGTGTCGTTAACCGCGCCATTGCAAGTCTTCGAGACGCTGTTGTCCACATTGCGCTGTGCAGCTGCGAGCACATGCACGTGCTGCTCGGCGCTGATGTTCATTGCCGAGATGAAGTAATCCGGCAGCTCATGCTCGTGCTCACAAACGTAATCGGCGGCGGCTGAAATCGACTCCTGATCAGTCTGATCAACTTCAATTCCCAAAGCGTTGGCCGCGAGCGTGTGCACATAGGTTCGCGTTCCGAGCGTGTCCTTACGAACATAAGCCCACGAGAAGTTCGGCTCAATGCCGGACGAAGTCTCGGCTACCAGCGAAATCGTACCCGTCGGCGCAATCGTGGTTACTTCGTAGTTGCGCGGCGTCAACGCCACATCTCTAGAGATGCCGATATTGCTGTACAAGAACTCGGCATAGGCTTCTTTGTTCGGCTCGAGATCCGGGAACACACCTTTTTCGGCGCCTAGGCGCATGCTCTCGACCCAGGCTTCACGACGTACGAACGCCATCGTCTCTTCCATCAAGTCGATTGAAGCCGGCGTGCCGTAGGTGACCTTCAGATTCAGGCAAAGATCAGCGAAGCCCATGATTCCCAACCCGACCGGGCGAGTACGATGAACGACGTCATTAATTTCAGGGAGGGGCCAGGCGCACGTATCGATCACATTATCGAGGAAGCGTGTGCTCAAGTGAGTTACTTCACGCAGCCGATCCCAATCGATACTCTGCTTTTCACTGTCGAAAAACTTGCTCAGGTCAATCGAGCCAAGATTGCACGAGTTAGAAAAGTGCAGGAACTGCTCGCCGCACGGATTGCACGAATAGATGGGTCCGAGCGAGTTCATCAAGTGATTGTGACGATTCACTTCATCGATGAAAGCGATGCCCGGCTCGGCGTATTTATGCGCGCTGGCAATGATGCGATTCCAAATGTCACGCGCGAAAACCATACCCGGCTTCGGCGGCTCTTCAATCTTGCAGTTTGATAGATCGGCACTCAGAAACGATTGCCGGTCAGAGAAAGTTACGATGCTGCCGTCCGGTCGGCGATAGAGCAGGTAGTCATCGTCGCGAACTGGATCGAAAATCGAATCGGTCCACGACTCTCCATTGAATTCGAGTTGGAACCATTCGTCGTTATCGACAGCTTTCAAAAACTTGTCGGTGACGTTGACCGAGATATTGAAGTTGGTCAGTGAATGCTGATCGTTCTTTGCATGGATGAAGCGAAGTACGTCCGGGTGCGTCACTCGCATCATGCCCATATTCGCGCCGCGGCGAACACCGCCCTGCTTCACAACGTCAGTCACTTGATTGACGATGTTCATAAAAGAGACCGGACCGGAAGCCACGCCTCGAGTTGAGCCAACGAGCGAGCCGTGCGGTCGCAGAAACTCATAAGTCATGCCGGTGCCGCCACCGGTTTGATGAATCGTGGCCGCAGCTTTCGCGTGTTCCATGATTCCGGTAATCGAATCGGGGACTTCGAGCACGAAGCACGCAGCCAGTTGCCCATTGGAGCGGCCGGCGTTAACGAGACACGGCGTGTTGGGAACAAACTCGCGCGCCAACATCACATTGGTCATCGATTCAAAAAACTCATCGCGCTGGGTCGAATCCTTCTCGGCAGCGGAAACATGTCCAACCACCCGGCGCACGATATCGGGCCACTCCTCTATTGCCCTTCCCTTCGCATCCTTCAACGAGTACCGCTTGCTGATCACACGCTTGGCATTAAACCCAAGTGCGGGTGTTTTGCGTGGTGTTGAAGTTGTTGAAGGAGAAGTACTCATGGAGGTTTGTCTGCCGATAGCTGCGCTCATCTTCTCTGCCTTTCCTGCGCCCTGGGGGTACGCAAGCGCTTATGAGTTTCAAAAATATTTCGGCGCCGTTTGTTACTGCCAGGCGACCAAATCGACTGTTTAGCGGAAACTGCGGTTGGCTTATCTGAAGCGACAGGATCCCGTCGGGACAGCGACTTGGAGTACTGCCGCTGCTCCAGCAACCCATCTCTTCCCAAAGCGGAGCGGAATATACATCTTTGTAACAGCGATGTCAACATATAGTGGTCATCTTTTTTTTCAATGCTATAGAGTGTGCTTCTTAAGACCTTACGTTAAGAACTAAGTTGCTGATTAGCAGTCGCTTTCGAAGTCGCAGTCCAGTCATGAGCGATCTTCGGAGGGGGAGACGACGACCCGGGGAGAGCTGATGAAATTATAGTCGGTGACGATGGAATTTAGAACTGAACAGGAAGTCCTCAAGAAGGGCCTGATGAAGCTTTCAGAAACCATTAAAGATCAGAAAGGCAATTGGGACGCGAGACTCTCAGCGCCTCAAGGTTGGGAAGGGTAGCTTGCTCCCGCCCGAGAGACATCAGCTCCCAACTAGAGTTGAAAATGCAGCAAGTTGAGCGGGAGCAAGCTACCCTTCCCAACCTCGAGACATTCCAGCGCATGCGTTTCAGTGGCGTCTTGAATGCCTAAGTTTGGCAGGACAACAAACTGAAAATTTGTCCGAGCTTATTTTGAAGTGACACTGCTGTTGGAGAGCAGCAATTCATAGTTGCCGATATCGCGATTGTGAGTATCGAGCGCCGCAAACGTATCCGACGTTTCTTCGAGCATCTGTTTTGTCATCGCGATTGAATCGCTCAACTGCTCGAAGTCCAGCGCAGACACGCGTTCCGGCGTCGGCAGCGTGACCACTTGATCGTTCACGAGGCCGAAGAAGTTTTCGATCGATTGTAATTGACCTTCTACCAGCTTCACTGAACGTTCGATATCGTTGAATGCAGCTACTCGGCGCTTGAGGATCTCAGCGTTAGCCTGCTGCACGCGCTTCTCGCGATCGTCACGAGCATTCTCGATCGCCCGCTCAGCCTGGACAAGCTGATTCTGGACCGCTTGCCTGTTGATTGATCGCAGGTGATGTTTACGACGGCGATAAACGTCGAGTAGATCTACAAAGTCCTCCCAACGCTGATCCAGACTTTGAATGTTCGTAGGAATCTCTTTGCTGCCGGTGAACTTTCGGTAGTTCGAGTAGATCTGGTTCTTCATCCAGCGCAGATATTCAACGGCCTCACGTTCGCGAGGATCGAAGCCTTTGATTTGCGCTTCGCGATGCTGCTCACGCAGCTTGTGCATTCGTTGCTTCTCGCGGCGATCCACGAGACGTCGATAGAAGGAAGTTGCAGGCACGGTAGCTAAATAAACTCCTTCAGCGGCGATGGCCGCCACAAGTGGAGTCACGTCCATCACATAAGCCGCAGCGACCGCGAAGCCTGCCATACCCCAAAAATTGACAGGCTCTTTGAAAGCTTCTTTTATGTACCGGATATCGAACTTCGGAAGCTGGGCCATAACCTCTGAATTAGAACTAACCTTGAAACAGTATGATTAATTATTACTACTGCCTTCGTTAATAACGGATCGATTTACGTTGGCGCCGCTCTCGCCTTCAGCAGGTAGAGCGGCTTGTCCGCCCCCGCTTCCAGCGCCGATCAAGCCCATCTCGCGTTTATAAGTCAGCAGCTTGTCCTGCAACTGCATATCCATTGCCTCGCGCTCAATGTCCTGCATTTGCGTATCAACCGACGCAGAGCCTAATTGCAACTTTGCTTCAGCCGCGGCGGCCCGACGGTCGATCTTGTCGCGCATCTCATTAAAGGTTGAGGCATCATCGCCAAGCTGGAAGCTGGCCATTGTTTGCGCCAGTTGTTCCTGCAGCTTTGCCTGCTTGGATGCATTGATTAGCTGCATCGCCTCGGCAGTGCGGCGCTGCATTTGTAGAACGTAGTTGTCTCGAGCTTTTAGGGCCTGTTTCGATGCGAGCTCGGCGTGCTCCAGTTGCTGACCAGTCTTTTGCAGGTCCATCTGCGCCTGCTGCAGTTGGCCGATGTATGCAGTGGCAATGTCATCCCGCCCCATCTTCACTGAGGCACGAATCCTCGAATCCAGATCCACGACCTGAGCACCCAGTCGTTCCTTATTCTTGGCCAGCAGTTTCTCAGTCGCCATCACCTGCGCCACGGAATTATTCAGGTCTGGCACGCGGTCACGCATGTCGCGAATGGTTTGCTGAAGAATGAGCTCAGGATCTTCAGTTTTTTCTATGATACCGCCGAACAGTGCGCGCATTGAGCGCTTAACTCTGCTCCATAGTCCCATTTCCGTCTCTCCTCCAACCCACGTCTTCGTGGTGCGACATTCGACTAAGGCTAATCAACAAAACAAATCCTGTTGGCAGTCTCACCCGGTGTTTGTACGAGAACTTCCGGCAGACAGTTGCAACTACCCAATTGAGGCCTGAAGTATAACAGGACTCCGCGAGGGCAGCTAGAACGGTTTGTCCACAGATCAAACCGACGAGAGGAAGGTCTTGCACCTTGGCCATTGGGTCTTTGGTTTCGAGGTCTTATCGACATTACAACGTCTCGACTCGATGCATTGCTAAGTATTGCCAAGTACGTTAAGGATCCCAGATCAAAGTTCCCGGACGTATTCTCTGCCGAACCTTTCAGCACTCGCGAATTTGCCAATGTCGCGTCGAAACTGCATTCCCGGCCAATTAATCATCCCAATTCTTTGATAAGCGCGATCAAGCGCCTCTTCCAAAGTTCTTCCTCGAGCTGTGACACCCAGGACTCTGCCACCCGCCGTCAGCCATTCGCCTGCCTCTGACCGAGCGGTACCTGCATGAAACACCTCCGCGCCTGCAAGCTTTTCATCCAATCCCGTAATCAGGGAACCACTCTCGTACTTTCCCGGATAGCCGGCACTTGCGAGTACGACACATGCGGACGATTCCGGCGACCATTCGACCTCGATATCTGCCAGAGCGCCCGCGGCCATTGCTTTGAAGATCGCAGACAAGTCCGTTTTCAAGCGCACCAGGATGGCTTGAGTCTCGGGATCTCCAAAACGTACGTTGTACTCAAGCACCTTCGGACCCTGTTCAGTCAACATCAATCCAATGAAGAGGATTCCGCGAAATGGAAAGCCTTCTTCACGTGCTCCAGCGAGCGTTGGTTCCACAATCTCTCGAGTAACTCGAGACAGCAGAGACTCACTGAGAATTGAATCGTCGGTTATCGCACCCATGCCCCCGGTATTCGGTCCCGTGTCACCTTCCCCAATGCGTTTATGGTCTCTAGCGGCCGGCATCAAAGCGTAGCTTTCGCCGTCAGCAAACAAGAGCAGCGAAGCTTCCCTGCCTCGCAACGCCTCTTCAATCACAATTCTGCTCGCAGCTTGAGAGTCAACTAGTCCGCCAGCAGTTAAGTCGCGCACCGCAGCTGCGGCTGCTGCTCTACTGCCGGCGACGATAACTCCCTTTCCGGCAGCCAAACCATCCGCCTTGATGACTACCGGATTTTCTGGTCCGCCAAATTTTCCGCTGGCAAGGATTTCCAAGGCTTCGTCAGCTGTGTGAGCAATTGCGTAAGCCGCGGTCGGGATGCCGTGGCGCTCCATGAAATCTTTTGCAAAGCCTTTGCTAGCCTCAAGTCTAGCCGCCGCTTGCGATGGTCCTACAATCGTCAATTGCTGGCTTTCAAATGCGTCAACGATACCCGCAGCCAGCGGGGCTTCCGGTCCAACGAAAGTGAGGTCAACTCTTTCACTGGCCGCGAATTCGGCTAGCTTCGCAACATCTGTTGCGGAAATGGAAACACATTCGGCAAGCTGACTAATTCCAGCGTTACCCGGTGCGCAGTAGAGTTCCAGCTCAATCCGAGCAGTCGACTTCAACGTTGAGAGGATGGCGTGCTCGCGTCCTCCCGAGCCAATAACCAGTATTTTCATGTCTTTAATAGCCTGAGCCGCGGATAAATCGCCGAAAGAAGGCTCGGGAGCCTCACAGGTCTTGACACAATTCCGACATAGTTATACTTTTCCCGCGAAAATTTTGCTACCTTGGGTCTGTCCAGCCCTTGGTTCCTCACCGGAGACATTGGTCCTGCTTACTTAAGAACATTCCGAATGTTTACCCGGCGTGTTTGGGACTAACCATTTGTGTTGAGCGTGCCATGGGGAGCCGATCATGATTGAACAGATGCTGGTTACCGCGGAAGAGAAAGTCAGGGAAACTCACATCGAAGCCGAAAGCGAATTCGATGATCGCAATATCAAGTGCGTAGACTGTGGAGAGACCTTCATTTGGACGGCTGGAGAACAGGTCTTCTTTCACGACAAGGGACTTAAGAACGAACCGAAGCGTTGCAAGGGTTGCAAGCAAGCTAAGAACGAGCGCCTGGCTGCCATAGCTGCGGCCCAAACTTCTGGTGTCCGACAACGCATCGAAGTTTCCGTTCAATGTGCACAATGCGCGCAGCAAACGACGGTACCTTTTTATCCTTCGCAAGGTCGACCGGTTTACTGCCGGGCTTGTTTCCTTGCCGCGCGCACAGCCGATGCAACTTCGGCATCAGCCTAAGCCTTTCCGGATTCAAAAGCCTGGTATCTCAATCACACACTTCTGCGCATCTGTTCGGATGATAAGGCGCGCTTGTCACGAGCTTGAACTTGAGTGATCGTTGTCTAACCGCCTACGTGGACAGTGGGTCGCTTTTCGGGATCCTTCTCTGCCTTTCTGAGCACTTCATGAGTAATCGGCGCCGTATCGCCTTCACCGAAGGCAACGTATTTGAAGAGGTAAGAAAGCGGATTCCCTTCACTCCACCCGAAATAAACGTGCGGGATTTTTCCGGTCAGGTTACGAAGATAGAGAAGAAACGCGGCGATCGCATTGGGAACGGCCGGCGCCGCGGTACGCAAGATTCGAAACCCTTCGACACGTTCGCCTCTCACCCGCAAGATTCCTGAAAACTCCGAAGCGTCTGCCGGCGTTACTTCGAGGAAAAGGATTGGGTCTCCGGACGGTATGTGATTGTCTACACGCTTTTCCTTTTCCTTGGCCTCGTATTCCGAGGGATCGCCCTGATCACGACGGTTGGCGACAATGCGAATGGTTCCTTTGGCAGCGCTACGAATGAAATTGCGCGCTTCCTCATCCAACTCAATGCGATCGACTCTGAGCTCTGTGGTGCGCCAAACGCGTGAAAATAATGACGCGGCCACAATTGCCGCAATGAAAAAGGACGCGATCTTGATTCCTTCCGGCCGCTCGTGAATATTCTGAATTGTGGTGTAGATGAACACCAATGAGATCAGGAAGAACGTGTGCCAGTGTCGCTTCTTCCGGCGCATTGACAGAGTCACGGCTATTGCGGCTGAAGTCATTAGAACCAGTACGCCCGTAGCATACGCTCCAGCCTGCTCATCAACATCAGCTCGAAAGATCAGAGTTACCGCCACAGCAATGAGCGTGTAGACAATTACAAGAGGCCGAGTCGCGCGAGCCCACTCGGGCGCCATGCCGTAACGCGGCAGATAACGTGGAACGATATTCAACAAGCCGGCCATCGCTGAGGCGCCGGCAAACCAGAGAATCAGGATAGTGCTCAAGTCATAGACGGTCCCAAACACATCACCAAAGAAGCTATGAGCCAAATAGGCGATTGCGCGTCCATTCGCAGCCCCTCCTTCCCGAAATTCCGCCGCCGGAACCAACATCGTGGTAACCAGGCTGCTTGTTATCAGCATGACACTCATGATTAGCGCGGCGGTGAGCAGCATTTTTTTAGTATTGCGGATGCGGCCGGCCAGCAATGCCTGAGTATTGGGTCGAATGGGAGCTCCCTCCCGAGTTGAGTGAATATCTTCCAACTCCATTTGGCTAAGATCTTTTTCTCCCTTTACCAAAGGCATGACAGCCACGCCGGTTTCGAAACCGGAGAGGCCCAGCGCAAGTTGGGGGAAAATAATTAGAGCGACGAAGATTACTCGCCAGGGGCTGCCATGCACTTCAGATTGGCCCAGCAGCGCTGTCTTCCACTCAGGCAGATGAAAAGGATGAGTGGCAATCTCAAAAAGTCCAAAAGCAATCACAATCACATTCAGTGCGATGTAGATCCCAACTAATACAACGGCAATTCCGATGGCTTCCTTGAAGCCTTTGATAAAGACAGCGCCCAGAAGAACCAACAGGATCAAAGTCACCCCAATCTGATGTTTGAAAACTTCCGGAGTGAAAGGGTTTTCAATGACGTGAGCGGTAGCATCTGCGGCGGACAATGTGATTGTGATAATGAAATCCGTCGCTACGAATCCAAGCAAAACCAGAACAAAGAGCTTTCCCTTCCAACGAGAAAGAAGATGCTCGAGCATCGCGATTGAGCCTTCGCCGTGAGGGCTTTCTTCAGCAACATGATTGTAAATAGGTAGCGCTCCCAGGAGCGTCAGCATCACCAGGATCAGCGTGGCGATGGGTGAGAGGGCTCCGGCGGCAAGGAATGCGATGCCTGGTTGGTAGCCGAGGGTAGAGAAATAATCAACTCCGGTGAGGCACATCACCTGCCACCAGGAATGTTCTCGATGCGCCGCGTTGTTGCTGGAGTATTTTGCTCCTCTGCCTTTATGTAACCAGGAAATGAATCTTCTGCGAACGGTCAACCTGTGCCCCACCTTTGTCTGCCAAAACGAAAAAAGGCGCAGAGCCAAAGCTCCACGCCTTATCCAGATCGCGGCACTGCTCTTCCAGTAGCCTACGAGGTTAGCTGACGGGCTTGAACTGGAAGTGTTCTACGCGAGCGGCTTCGGATTGAACCCGTCACGATACGCCCCTTGTTTCGTCGAAGCGAAACTAGTGGTTCCCCCGTGTTGCGCTCCTTAAATGGACGTCAACTTCGGCAGACATCAAATTTTCAACGACGCGATACTACGCTTCCCAAATCCTCGAATCAAGTTGAAACCTATTTCAGCTGCGCAGGTCCTTAGCCACCCACATGGACCACTGGTCTGCGCTCCGGATCCTTTTCAGCCTGACGCAGCACCTCATGAGTTACGGGCGCTGTATCGCCTTCTCCGAACGCTACATACTTCATTAGATAGGTAACCGGATTACCCTCGCTCCAACCAAAGTAAACGTGAGGCAGCTTGCCCGTCACGTTGCGCAGATAAAGAAGAAAAGCGGCGATTGCGTTCGGAACGGCCGGCGACTCAGCTCGCAAGACTCGGTAATTCTCGATCTGCTCTCCGCTGATTCTGAGCACACCTGAAAATTCCGAGGCGTCACCTGGTGTAACTTCAAAAAAGAGGATTGGTTCGTTAGCTGGAATGTGGTTGTCTTCGCGTTTCTCCTTTTCCTTCAGTTCATACTCTAGCGCGGTTCCACTATCACAGCGGTTTGTGATGATCCTTATGGTGCCTTTTGCAGCTTGCCGAATAAATTCACGTGCCTTTTCGTCAAGCTCGACTTTTTCTACGCGCAGTTCGGTCGAACGCCAAACCCGCGAACTCAGTGAACTGATAACAATGACGACAATGAAGATGGTCGCAATCTTCAGTCCCTCAGGCTCCTCAATTACATTCACGACTGTCGTGTAGGCGAAAATGAGCGAGATGAGCATGAAAACCCATTGGATTTTTTCGCCCTGCCGGCGCGCCGAGAGTGTGACGGCTATCGCCGCCGACGTCATCAACGCAAGAACGCCCGTCGCATACGCCCCGCCCTGTGCATCCACATCAGCACGAAAGAGGATAGTCACGATAAAGCAGATGACTGTAAAGACTACGACCAGCGGACGAGTTGCACGCGCCCATTCTGGAGCCATTCCGTAGCGTGGCAGATAACGCGGCACAATATTCAACAAACCCGCCAGGGCCGATGAACCTGCAAACCACAAGATCGATATGGTGCTGATATCGTAGGCCGTGCCGAAGATGTCACCTAGATAGGTATGCGCGAGGTAAGCAAGCGCGCGACCATTGGCTTTCCCGGCATCGCTTGTAAGCGTTTCAGCGCGAAACTCTTCTGCCGGAATTAGAAAGGTCGTACAAATGCTGCTGGCTAACAGCAGCACACTCATGATCGCTGCTGCAGTAGTCAGGAGTTTGCGCGTGTTCTGGATTCTGGAGTGCAGTAGGTCACGAGCAGTGGGATCGCTGATTGCGCGACTACTGCGAGTCGTGTGAATCGATTCCAAATCTTCTTTGCTGAGATCTCGATCGCCTCGCACCAAAGGCATGACTACGACCCCGGTTTCAAAACCCGAGAGGCCCAACGCGAGCTTGGGAAACATAATCATGGCTGTCCCAATCATTGCCAATGGGTTTCGATATGTTTGACCCAGAGTAGTCTTCCAATCTCCTACAACGTGAGGATGGGAAAAGATTTCAAAAACGCAAACAACCAAAACCACGAAGTTCAGCACCAGGTAGATCCCCACCAGGACTACTGCGATACCCACGGCTTCCTTAAACCCGCGCAGGAAGATTGCTCCAAGGGCAGTGATCAGAATCAAAGTGACCGTGATACGGTGATGAAGGAATTGAATGTGATCGATGACAAACGGATTTTCGATAATATGAGCCGTAGCATCCGCTGCCGAGAGGGTGATGGTGATAATGAAACTGGTGGCTACAAAACCGAGCAAGGCCAGAACGAACAACTTTCCCTTCCAGCGCGAAAGCAAATTCTCCAACATTGAAATGGAGCCATCGCCGAACGGACTTTCACCGGCCACACGCCGATACATCGGCAAAGCCCCGAACAAGGTAAGCATTACCAGCACGAGAGTGGCGATTGGAGACAAAGCTCCTGCGGCAAGAAACGCTATTCCCGGCTGATACCCAAGAGTGGAAAAATAATCAACGCCGGTGAGGCACATCACCTGCCACCAGGGATGCTGTTTTTGGTGGGACTCGACGCCGCTGGTGGACTTTCTTCCACCCCGATAAAACCACAACTTGAAGCTTCTTTGGGATATTCCTAAAAAGGACATTTTGATGGCCAGTAACCGATTACCTAATCAGCGACTGGCCTCTCCGTTTGCTCGAGTTGCAGGTCATTCTACGACTATTGAGCACGAGGTCAAGCAGATACTCAGTTGACAGTGCGGCAAGAAAAAGTAGGTAGTCGCTAAAACTGAGGCCACGGCCTGGCGCCGTGGTCACTCACGTTGGTTGCGAACAAAGGCGTGCTGAGATTTTTGTGATGCCACGGGCTCGTCCCGTGGAGTGTTCACGCTTCAGGCTGCTGGCAGGCGGCAACATGAAACACCACGGGGCCAGCCCCGTGGCCTCTTCCCAACCGATGGATCAGCCTGTTTTTGTAGCTGTGAACATGAAACACCACAGGGCCAGCCTGTGATATCGGCTCAGGCTTCAGTTCACCATTTATGCTTTACCTACTTTTTCTTAAGAAACCAAGCGCGGAATAGCAGCGGGCAAATTAATGAGCGGGGACCTCCCACAGCCCCCGCTCGAAGGCCACGTGTCCTCACCCCACGCGACCACTTCGTCCACCGGGGAGGTGAACGCGGCGCAATTATGCTACAGGTTGTCTAATTCTTCAACCAGAATGTCGAGCGAAAAAACAGGCCGTCGGAGTCGCGTCCGACGGCCCGTAATTCCTACGAAAAACGAGAAAGAATTTGTAAGTAGAAAGCGTTTTGGTGAGGAATTAAACAGTGATTCTTTACTGCCACCCCTAACTTCGACGACGCGAGGTTCCCGACGCATCGGCTTTGATTGGCGCTGCTGCCTGGTCAGTCATCGTTTCGGCGTGGGCCAGATCCGCTAATCCGACTATGAGAAGCAAAACTGTAACGCCAACCGTAGCCAGAATGTAAAGCAGCGCAGTCTGTTCCCAATAGATTAATGAAATAGTCCCAATGGTAAGTACACTGACCCATCCAATAGTCGTTAAGAGGCGCTTCCGCCGAGCTAATCGAGCAGCATTCGAACTCATTCTTAGTCGTCCTTAAGTTTAATTTACCCGACGCCGTAGCGCGGGATGTCTATTGCCAAACTAATACAAGATCCGCGTCGGCACCGTGGTCGTCATGGATTGAAACGCGCCGGAGATTCCGCTCATCAGCGTCGTTGGTAAGCGACCCGGTGAAAATAATCCAGCCTCTCCAACTTCGACGACATCGTACGGTTGTAGCAGGATGTCTGGTTTTTGATTCTTCTTGATCGCATTGAGATCAGCCTTGATCAGTTCCTGCTCTTTTGAGCCGGGACGCTGACGATAGATTCTGATGTCGCTGCCCTTAGCTTCTTTTCTCAATCCGCCGACCATGCCAATTGCTAACGAGAGCGTAAGCTGATCGCGCATGAATACGCCCTGCGGTGACATAACGCTTCCAGTGATGTAAACCGGTTCAGCTTCAGTGACCATGATGTAATCACCGGGCCTGATAAAAGGATTAGCGTCAACCCGGCCACTTTTCAGGTCGGCGATCTTAACTACTTCAAGAGGCACCTTGGTCGGATCGAAAGGCTCCGTCGAAACCACCTCGCCAGGGTCCGGGCACATGACTGGTTCCGTGTGTAGAATCTGGATCGTCCCTGACGCGCGTTCGGTGAATCCTCCGGATGCGGCCATGACTTCGTTGAGCCGTACTTTTCGAACCATCACCAGACGCGTGGGAGCGCGAACGGCTCCGAAAACTACCGCGGGTTGACGGCTCTTACGCTCGGTAATGCGAACGCTGATTTGTGGTCCCTTGATAAATTTGGAGTACGCAGCCGCAATGTCCTTTTGAATTTGTTTTTCAGTGCGGCACTTCGCTGGGATTGGCGCCTCGATGAATGGGAGCGAGCTGATATTACCGTCGCTATCAACTTCCGCAACCGCGTTTAGATCAGGCTGGCCGAATACGCGAACGTCAACAACATCTCCGGGACCCAGCAAGTAGTTTTTCACTCCCTGGTTATCCACTGAGCCTGATGTTCCGCTCGTTGTTGGAGCTGTTGAAGCCGGCGTCTGGCCCGGTTCCTGGGAGTGAACCACGACGCCGAAAGAAATTACTGCAATTGCACCAAGTAGAAACTGTAACTTCATATTGCCCTCATACTATCAAAAATGCATTGGTAGCGACAGCACGCCTCTGGTGAACACATCGATTATTGACGGACCTAATCGTCGTCGATCGAGTATGCTGGCCTCCGGAACTGCGATCGAGCTCCTGGCGCCCGTGAAATCCCGCGTGAGTCCAATCAGTTTGGCTTGCATGATCGCATAAAAACCCATCAATACCAAACAGCCAAATAATAAGAAGGGATAGGGGAAAGTGGAAGAATAACCGAGCGGATAAGCACGGCCAACATGCTCAATTCAGCCAAACATTTTGCTTACTCCAGGGGGTTTCGGAAACTGTCCAATAACCGGATTCTCAGAACGGGACCTTTAAGCCGAGCCAGGCTCACTTGAGTTGCGCGATGCATTCCTGGCAGTGTGTAGCCGAGCCTTCAACAGCTCGATTTCGCGCATTATGCGCTCGGCTCCGGCCGCCCGCACCTCTTCTTTGACGGTTTCGCGACTCAGATAAAATAGCGCGTCCTGGTAGCGGTCGATGGCGCGTTTGTAGTGCCCTTTGAAAGCCGATCGTTCTGCCAGTTCGACCCAGTGAGCAACCTTGACCGACGCCACAAATTCACGAATCGCAAGCTTTGATGCTTCCAGCTCAGGTTCGCCGGCGTAGACCTTGAGCGCTGTGTCCAGACAATCCATGGCGCGATTCGCAGTTTCTATTTTGTCCGACATCCGACCCTTTTGTTGGGCTTCGTGTGTCAACGCCATCGACGCATCCCTCGCCCAGACCAGCATGTGATGCTTCTGCAACACGCGCACCTTGTCCTGGCCGGCTCGGATGGCAATTCGACTTTCAGAAGACAGGTTACTGGAGCGCAGAGCTTCGTCGGTGTTAGCAAGGTAATCCTGACACGCATGAAACAGGTCGAGGTGCGCTTCGGCGCCGGCATTGGTCGAGTCGGTTTCAGCCGACTGTTTCTGCAGAGCTCTTAACGCAGCAGCATGAACGCCTGACGACTGCATCCTTTTGGCGGACTCACTTTTGGTGCTGCTTCGTTCACGATTCGCGTGCTCGTGCTGATCCTGCTCCAGCAAGTAGCGCGTCCATGCCCTTCGCATAAGGACTTCGCGAGCTGAAAATGCAATTAGAAGGCAGACGCTCGTCGCCAGGCCCGCGGGTACCCAGGGCGCTTCATCGCCAACACTCGCTAAGCCCCACCATATTGCGAAAAATAGGATGAGTGAGATGGTGACTGCGACGACCATGTAACCGGCGCTCGATGGGCGGGCGCGCTGGCTTTTCCGGCGCGACGACTCGCCCGACGTACGCCCCTGCGAGCGAGCGGGTCTGGGAAAAGCCTGACCGGCCGAGTTGTTACCCAATCGTCGTTCCTCTGTTTCTCGAGGGCCAAACTCGCATCACGAAACTTGTGTTTGAGCCTAAGACTTGGTCCGCACTCCCACATGCTAGCTTTGCACTGCGCAGGACGAAGCCAATTGTGCATAATAGTCAGCCTTTTAGACTTCGTCTGTCAACATAAGCTTTCGCCCTGGTTTTGGAGTGCGGGGACCTGTCACCGCTTTGGTAGTGGTCGTTGTCCGTTCAAACGTTTCTGCGACAGGTCGCAGCGGCTAAAGCGCCGACAGGTCGGCGCACTCCAAAACAGGATTTTTGAGGAACAACTAAATGGACAATGTTTTTTCTGGAAAAGTTGTAATCGTCACTGGTGCTACGTCAGGGATCGGTCGAGCGACGGCCACTCGCTTCGCAGAGTTGGGCGCCTCCGTGTGCGCCGTTGGACGCGATGAAGCAGCGCTCGCTGAAGTGCTGAATGAGCTCGGCAACAATGCAGTAACAATCCAGGCCGATCTGAGCGCCGATGACGCAGCGAGGACGATCGTTGAAAAAGCCACGCAAAGATTTGACGGCATTGATGTGCTCGTAAATGCGGCGGGCCATATCTCGTCCGGCACTATTGAAAACACTTCAATGGACGCCTGGGACAAAATGATGGACATCAATCTGCGCGCAGTGTTTTGTTTAATGAAAGAAGTTGTGCCCGCCTTGATCGAGCGGCGTGGCAACATCGTCAACGTTTCGAGCGTGACTGGGTTGAGGTCCTTTCCAGGCGTGCTGGCTTATTGTGTTTCCAAGGCGGCAGTTGACCAGCTGACTCGGTGCTCGGCTCTGGAATTAGCAGCCAAAGGTGTGCGAGTTAACGCGGTGAACCCCGGCGTCGTCGTGACCGACATTCATAAACGTGGCGGCATGGACGAACAGCAATATGCCGCCTTCCTCGAGCACTCGAAGACGACACATCCTTTGGGGCGGGTTGGTCAGACCCGCGAGATCGCGGACTTAATCACTTTTCTGGCTTCTAATCAGGCGTCATGGATTACGGGCGCAACCTATTCGATTGACGGTGGTCGGGCGCTGACCTGCGCGAGATAACCGGCGCTCGCTGAGACATCTTTCCTTCTTAGTGCAGTTCAAATTCGGTATATACTGACCGTCGTCCCACAGCGGCCGCGATGATGAACAGTCCTCAATACCCACAATACCCACCGGCAGGATTTACACCGCCGGCGGTTGTAATTGCGCCATCAGGCCACACCAGTGCTATTAAGATTGTTGCTGGAATAGCTGCATTACTGATTGCGCTGTTGCTCGGCTTGCTTGTGCTCCTCTTGATAGGCTTCGAGACCGGTCCCGTCAATCTCTTAATCGGAATGCTTTTCGCGACGATTCCTGTCCCGATTTATGTGACGCTGGTTCTTTGGATTGACCGCTATGAGTCTGAACCGGCGTGGCTATTGGCAACCGTATTCTGCTGGGGAGCAATGGTGGCAGTCTTCATAGCCTTCATCTTCAATACGCTGGGCTTTGTCGTAACGACAGCGATAACCGACAGCATGAGTGCTGGACAAACAGCGAGTGCGGTCATCTTTGCGCCGATAGTCGAGGAAAGCGCCAAAGCTTTCATACTCTTCGTCATTTTCTTTTGGAAGAGAGACGAGTTCGATGGAGTGATCGACGGCATCGTCTACGCTTCACTCGTAGCGCTGGGCTTTGCCATGACCGAGAACTTCCAATACTACGGCAAAGCTCTGCTGCAAAATGGTGGCGCCGGCTTAACGGTGACTTTCATCGCGCGAGGCACTTTGTTTCCCTTCTCGCATCCGTTGTTCACCAGCATGACCGGTATCGGTCTCGGGTTGGCTCGCCAATCTACAAACAATGCCGTGAAGTTCATCACCCCAGTCCTGGGCCTGGCCACGGCTATGGCGATGCACAGCATTTGGAATGGTTCGGCGGTCATGGGTGGCGGTATTGGTTTCCTGCTCACCTATCTCGTAATCATGGTGCCTGCTTTCCTGATTATTCTGGTGGTCATAATCTTTTCCCTTCGCCGCGAGGGACGCTTGCTGCGAGAGTTCCTTTATGCGGACCTCCAGCGTGGTCTGCTGAGCCAGCAGGAGTACGAGCAACTTTGCAGTGTGTTCAAGCGCGCTGGAGCTTCGTTCAGTGCATTATCAAGCGGAGGGTTCTCGCGCTGGCGAGATTGCAAGCAATTCAATCAAATGGGGAGCGAGCTGGCTTTCCACCGCAGTCGTGTTGCGCGAGGTTTCTATCGGAGCGAACAGGAAGTTCACGGGCGAGAAGCGGCTTATCAACAGAGTCTTCAGGAAATTCTGAATAGACTTAGGTCAGGTTGATTAGCTTCTCCAGCTATTACACCGTGGCGTTTTTTTCTCGCTTATTATAATGTTGGGCCGCGCTAAATAGGTTTCACTCGAGCTTATTTGTGAAGATTCAACTACTACCCAGCACCTTCAATGGTCAGGGCCAGGCGACCCTGGACCAACGTCTCACGTGTTACTTGATTGATGACTGTGTGGCCGTCGACGCTGGCAGTGTTGCGATTGCCCTCAGCGACACCCAACGTCAGGCAGTGCGAGACATCATCGTCACGCACTTGCACATGGACCATATCGCCAGCCTCCCGATTTTCATCGACGACTTGTTCGCCAGCTTGAAAGAGCCCGTCAGAGTCCATGCCACCCAGGAAGTAATTGATCGCCTCGAGCACGACGTCTTTAACTGGAATGTGTATCCGAGGTTTTCTGAGCTGACGAATCAGCATGGCCCCGTGATGAAGTACATGCCGATTAAGGTAGGTGAGGAGTTCTCGGTGGCCCACCTCAAAGTTACTGCTACCACTGTGAATCACATTGTTCCCACGGTGGGGCTGGTGGTTTCGGACTCACGAACTTCGGTAGCTTTCAGTTCGGACACGGCCGAGACTCAGGAATTCTGGGACGTGTTGAACCGGCTTTCGAAACTTGATGCGATTCTGATCGAGGCTTCGTTTCCCAATTCGATGGCCAAGCTCGCTGATGTTACTCGACACTTCACACCCGCTTCGCTCAAGATCGAGCTGCAAAAGTTGAAGCATAACGACGTTGACATTCTCGCCGTGCATCTCAAGCCAACTTACCGCGCTACGCTGGTGCAGGAGCTTGAGGAGTTAGGTATCTCCAAGCTGCAGATCATGGAACCCGGCCGACCTTATACGTGGTGATTGTGCCAGGCTAGCCTGCCGACAAGAGAACTATTCGAGATTTACCATTTTCCATTCATCATTTTCCATTTGGGACCACATTCCTGTCTAAGCAATGGAAAATTAAGAATGACAATTGATATATGGAAAATGTTTGAGGCTGCGTTGAGTATCCACTCAGGGCGGCAACAGGCTGGCAGCCTGTTGTACATCAGGAAACTCGGCGGATCTGCTCGAACTCTTTTTCAGTGTGTTCGCCGCCGGTGCCGTCAAGAACCACCCGCCCGCTTGGCAATAATTCCTTTACTCGGAAGGTGCGTTCAACCCGGTTCTGACCGGGCATGAGTTCGGCCCGGAACGTTACCGGCATTCCGGGCCGGGCCCATACGTCTGCGGCGCTGTTGCGTTTGTGTTTGCCGTTCCGTTTGATTAAGACTGCTCCGAGGGCGCCTACGGATCCTGCTGCCAGGAGCAAGCCGCCCATCACACGCTTCGTACTTCTCTTCACCAGATGTATTCCTTGATCTCTTAACTAAACTATTCGCAAAGGGGATCAAGCCGAGCTGTGATAGTCGGCAAGCCGCTGAGGGATCGCTCTGCATTCAACGGCGTGAACGAAGCCCATTCTGCAGGGACTTTGTCCTCAGCGAATACCGCCTCAACCGGACACTCTGGAACGCACGCGTCACAGTCGATACAAGTTTCAGGATTGATCACGAGCATATCGTCATCGAGGTGAAAAGCCTCCACCGGACAAACCAACGCGCAATCCGTATAGCGACAATTGACGCAGGGTTCCGCGACCACGTATGTCATTAAAGTTCCATCCTCCCAAGAAAATGACTGCAAAGATACGCTCAGTATATTAAGCAGAACGGCGAACAGAAATAAAGAACAAAACTGAACCGGCGTGGCATCGGCATCTCACCGATGTCACGCGGCCCACGGGCGGGACGCCCCTGCCACTTACTCCAAGGCCTTCCAATCGGAATCCCAACCGCTACCCGTTCTTTTGTTTTAAGGTTTGAACCAGAAACGGTTGACGACTTCTTGACGGGATGACTTTTGCTTGGCCGATGCTCTTAGCGATTCGACGTGGCTAATCCATTTTCCAATCATTCCACCCAACAAAAGGCTTAATCGACTTATGAAACGTATCGCTTTGCATGTGAACTAAAAGGCAAAGTTTGTTTCAAGCGGCTGTTTTCCTTCCCACGGATGCAGGGCTTCTTGCTATGATGCGTAGGCACACTACACCTGTACCGTACCTTAAGGTGACAGTGAAGGGCTTAAACCCGACGCTCAATTTACAACTTCACCGGTAAGTGTTTTCTTATGAATAATCAGTTTGTGGGTTGCCTGCCGCTTGATGCCCTGGAAGGTATCACTGGGCTGATTTGAACCACGGACGCCTACTGTGCCAACCTAGTTCTTGATCTCGACCGCTTCTCTGACTGCCCTCACAGTCTTATGACTTTCATCGGTATAGAGGATGTTCTTGAGGAAGTAGTGTAGCGACGGGTCATACCAAGCCTCTGTTCTTCTCTCGGACAATACCACCACTGTTCTGCCCAATATCTCTTGTCTCGGTGAATCGGGGAAGGAGGCTAAACTGTCTTCGCGGGGTGGTACCTTCCCGTGGGAAGTTCTCAGTTTGCCGTTAGAGAGAATTTGAGTTTCTGACCACTCTTCTCCGTTGAAGATCCTGACGATTTTCGACGAGTCAGAAACTGTCCCATCCTCATTGTATTCCGTGAGGGTGTAGTTAATGGTGATCGCCTTGCTCTGCCGATACTTGCTGATTGCCAAGCCGCCGGCAAATGACCCTATGACAACCAAAGTCACTATCAGGATTCGCCTTTTCACGATTTCGTTTCTCCTCTCTCATTTCAAAAAATGGCTCGTTAGGGGTTGCAGCTACTGGCGCACACTTGAGTCGAAGTAATGAGTCCATTCGAGTTGCAAATGCCGTTTTCCCACACGCAGCAACCTGCCTGATCGGGATTGCCGCACTGGCCTGCAGGGCATCTGCCCCCTACCACTTGGCAGTTACTTATTGCAAAGGAGCAGGACGCCCAATAGACGTCACATTGTCGATGTTGTCCGTACGCAATCCCCACAAGGAACATCAACAGCCCAAGTGCTAACAACAGTCGTTTGTTCATGTTTTTCCTCCAGGTCGGTCACAAGGGTTTTGGTGAAGGCGGCTTAGGAATCGGCGTGCAGAGGCCGACTCCAAAGTCATTTTTTATCTATCAAAGGATCCGAATAATAGTCCTCGTCGATTCTACAGTCAACAATTTCATCTCTTCCCTGCTCTCAAAGAAACCATCCCCCAAGATCGCCTGACTTCGACCTCTTATATCGGTCAATTCCGTCTAGTTCTCATCCGGTTTTCAAGCTCTCATTTTCACCCGGTTTCAATGGCGCTGACAACTGACGCATATGTGCGGCTTGGTGCGAAAGGACGTAAATTGTAAAAATAGTTTCTCGAAAGCGATCCGCCGACGATTATCTATCCAAGTCTCAAGACGAGGAAGTAATTCATCGCCTCCGTCGTTGCGCCCGTCTCGCGGTCAATCAACTCGGGGGTCCTCAGCTAGACAAGAATTTCTCATTGCGGTCAGCTCTTCACTTGCTGGAGGGCAGATACATCGAAGAAGCGTTGATAAGATCGGGAGGCCGAATAACAAAGGCTGCGAGTCTTTTAGGAACCTCCCATCAGGCGCTTCGCAGTATTCTGGACAATCGTCAACAGCACTTGTTAACAAAGAGATTGCCGGTGCGCAAGCGGTTCAAGAGCATTATCACGAAACCATAACCACTTTTTGCAATAGCACGACTAAACACACTCGTCTCAGAGCTCTTACAGCAACCCTTACCAATCATGAAAGCGCGCAGTCCGCGAGGTCAGTTTGCGGTAGCAAGGGCCTGCCGGCGTGTCAAAGGTTTGTAACGAAGGCGATCTTGACTTTTGTAAGGAGCGGTACTATATTCCCGCCCACTCAAGGTACAGAGGCTGAATCTCACGAGCCTGCGATGCCTGCACCCTCGCCGAATCCAGCCTTAACTCTTGCTTAACTGTTCCTTTCTGTTCAAAGCCGCCGTCGGAGATCTGAGCGGCAGGCCTTGAATAATTTCCAACTCGGTTAATAAGAGGAGACAACAATGAAAACACTTCACCTTAAACCAACGAGTCTCGGGATCGGAGGAAGTATCTTCTCGATACTTCTCATCGTAACTTCGCCCAGTGCAGTGGGTCAGTCCAATACCTTCCCCAGTAGCGGCAATGCCGGCATTGGGACGACGAGTCCGGTCAGTCCGCTGGAGATCCAGGCAACGGATGCACCCATAACGCTGTCCCAGTCTGGTGCAGCAGCGAAGTCTACTGTTCAAGCGGCCCTTGGTACGGACTTGCACCTCAGCGCCAATGCCAAGTATTCCTCCGGATGGACCCGTTATGACACCTCCACGCCTTCGTGGAACTTCTTCCTTTCGCCGACTGCTGACTATGCCGGCTTCCGTCGTGCCGACGCGGGAAGTGGGACTGTTGCCTGGACGGATTTGATCCGAATCACAAGCAGCGGCAGTGTGGGAATTGGCACTACGGCTCCCGCCCACATGCTCCACGTGCGGAAAGATCAGAATACCGAGACGAAGATCCTGGTTCAGAATAATAGCTCGGGAGCCAGCGCCCAGACCGACATGCGCGTGATTAACGATGCCGGAGCACTGGGCCAACTCGGTATCTATTCTTCAAATCACTCTACCTATGGCGCCTTAGGTGCGAACGACGTGCATGTTTACACCTCAACCAATCTGGTGCTAATGACCGATGCGTCTTCAACAGCTATAAAGTTCGCCACCGGAGGCAACACGGAAAAGGTCAGGATCGAGAGCAATGGGAATGTCGGCATCGGCACCGCCTCGCCTGCCGAGAAGCTTCACGTGGTCGGCAACGCCAAAATCACCGGGAACCTTACAGTGGATGGACACATTTCAGCCAAATCTCAGGACTTGGCCGAATGGGTGCACTCCTCGGAGCGACTCGCGGTCGGCTCGGTTGTGGTGCTCGACTCGGCCAGATCGAATGAAGTAATTGCATCAAGTAGGGCCTACGACATCCGCGTCGCCGGTGTGATCTCGGAGCAACCAGGCATCGCGCTGGGCGAAAGCGGCCAAGGCAAGGTGCTGGTGGCTACGACCGGCCGGGTCAGAGTGAAAGTCGATGCATCACGCGGTGCGATTAAGATCGGAGACCTTCTCGTCACAAGCGATGTTGCCGGAGTAGCGATGAGATCTGAGCCAGTGAATTTAGGAGGTGTACAGATTCACAGACCCGGCACAATCGTCGGTAAAGCGCTTGAGTCGTTAGAAAAGGGCAAGGGAGAAATTCTGGTGCTTCTGAGCTTGCAGTAGTCACCGGCTCTCTTGTGATGCTTCATCGTAGCCACGCCCAGAGACATCATCATGCAGACCAGGAAAAAATAGGTAGTGGCTAAAACTGAGGCCACGGCCTGGCGCCGTGGTCACTCACGTTGGTCGCTAACAGAGGCGCGCCGAGATTTTTGGTGATGCCACGGGCTCGTCCCGTGGAGTGTTCACGCTTCAGGCTGCTGGCAGGCGCCAACGTGAAACACCACGGGGCCAGCCCGTGGCCTCTTGCGAACCGATGGATCAGCCTGTTTTTGTAGCTGTGCACATGAAACACCACAGGGCCAGCCTGTGGTATCGGCTACTCAGTTCACCATTTATGCTTTACCTACTTTTTCTTGGCGCACTGATCTCTTCTCTGCTCTCAAACGACCGTGATGGAATATTCCGGCCACAAAAGTTAGCAGCGCTCCTCCGTCTATCTTTACAAAACCGATCTGAGAGAAAAGCGCTTCCTTAATCCTGGAAGGTGTTGTACGGGATCTTGACGGGTAGAGAAACAGGTGGGCACTTAAATGGTACCGGCAGCTTGCCGGTGTCGTGCGGCCCACGGGCGGGACGCCCGTGCCACTTACTCCAATTCCTTCCACGTATGCACGGGAACTCCGTCCGGGAAGTCGTAGAACTTCATATCTTTCCCGGCGAGCAGTTTGGCAATCATGATTATCTGGCCGGTGTGCATCGAGAAATGTTCGACCACATGAAAGATTGCTTCGAGCGCGGTGACGTCATTATTCTGAATCCGGTAAGGCTGCAATAGCTTGCTGGAGTCGAACTCGGCCAGAACCCTGTCGACGTCGCTCAGCGTTTCTTGCAGCCGGCCCACCAACTCCGATTTCGAGATCAACGAGCGTTCGTCGAATTCTGTCTGGCGCACGCGGTGATCAGCCTCGCCTCCCAGCCCACTCACAATCCACTGGCGCGCGTTGCCGCACAGGTGAAGCAGCAAATTGCCGATACTGTTCGATTCTTCATTGCCACGCCACCAAACATGTTCGTCGGTCAATGCAGCGAGACACTGTTCAATTTTGGGTAGATATTCGCCGCTCAGAAACTCTCGAGCATGAGATAAGAACGCTGCCGGAACTTCTGCGCCAACCTGTCGATCGCTCATGTGAACTTATTCTTCTCCTCCGACGGAATCCACGTCACGTCTCTTGTGTTTAGCTTTTCGTCCAGCGGGTCTCGCTTTTTCATCGGGCTTCGCCTGCGTCAAAGGATGGCCGGGAGGGGCTACTGGCTTGCGCAGACTGTTAAAGAGAGTCTTATCAGCTAACTGCTTCCTGCGTTTCTTTCGTGTCGCCATGACAAAGACCTCGGTTGAGGAGCTTACAATTACTCGTAGTTTAATACGGAGTTGCTTTTATCAGTTGGCTGGATGCTAGTCCTCCGCGAGGTGGCGTGTCAACGACTCTTTACAAACACAAACGGAGGGCATCATGACCCTCCGTCGTTCCGGGAGCGCAGGCATCCCTGCCTGCCTTGTTTACTTCCGGGAGCGCAGGCATCCCTGCCTGCCAATTAGATTCGACTGCTCTTTACGCCTCGCTGGGTCGAGGCGTTTCCGGCAACAGCATCTTCAGCGCCTCAGCCGTTTCCGCACGTTTGTTCTGCTGCAATTCGTTAACCCAATTGGTTACGGTTTGAACCATTTCGCGTGCGGCCTCGCGCGCGCCTGCTGTTTTTGGAGTCTTAGCCGTCTGACGATTGCGCTCACTCTTCTTGATGATTTTGATTCTCTTCTGCCCTGGCATGATTGCTATCCTTGTATCTATTCCTTTTTCCGTGTGTTGTATTTAACGATCTTTGGTCTTAAGAGTTCCCACTTTGTCGAAACTCACTGGTAGAACGTGAGTCACCCGGTTCTCTTGCAAACAGAAGACCAAAGTTTCGAGGACAAGCTTTAGACGCGTGATGAGGCTTGCAGGTTCAATTATCCACTGAAAATTCTTTTGATTTCTTAACTACTGCGACCCCATTTCGTACAAAGTCGCGCGAGGTTGTACGGTAACGTTTCCAACAACGTGTGTGGCATCGAGTCGAAGTGTGGCTTCTTGTCCCCGGGCGCACTTCTGCTCCATGTCGATCCTTCTTATCTGCTGCTGAATCTTGTAGACCATCAAGCAAAGCCCGACAAACGCGCCGGCATTCACAAACCTAAGACCGCCAATCATGTGTTTGGTACCGTACGCAGCAACCAGACCATTAATGACAATCAGGCCGAGCCTGAACTCTGTCGGACCAAATTTGAGGTAGCTGATTTTGAGTTGGTTGCTGGCGGAAAAGGCCAGGAAGGTGCTCATGTCATAGGCGCCGAAAAGGACCACCATAATCAGGAGTTGGAAACGGGACGTTTCCGGCAAAATGAAGGCATACCCAACCAGCACACTCGCCATGAAGAAATAGTCGAGCAGATGATCCATGTAGTAGCCCCAACGCTCAAGACCCGTGCCTCGAGACTTGCCTACTTTTCCATCGAAATGGTCGGTCAGGTATTGGCAGAAAATCATTGCGGAAACGGCCCACAACCACCGCAGGTCGCGCACGGCCAAATAACTGAAGCCCAGGATTCCAGCACACCAGGCGACAGTCAACATAGTTAGCTGGCTCGTGTTCAGCCACGCGGGTATGCGCGGCAAAACGATCGCGTCCAGTCGATTTTCCAACGGCTTGAGGAATGACGTATTAACCTTGCTTGCTCCCGCGAACTCCTGATGTTCCATGATAATCCACCCGAAACGGTATTCTGCGCCTTCGTTAAGAGCAAGATCGACGCCAATCAAATACTTCCCGTTTTGTCGTTTTTTGTGGCAGGCCGAACCGCCACAAAACACTTCGACCTTTCAGTTGCAGGATTTTTCCGGCTGTTACGAATACCGCAGGGAAGAGCTAGAGGAAGACCACTGATTGTGAGCTGGGAATATCGAAGCGCTTACGGCAACGCATGTTCTTGCACATCAACATGTCGTCGACCCTGACGAGATAGTCGCGGGATTTTTGAAAGCGCATGCGGTCCTGCTCTCCGGCGCCCCGAGGCAAGTCACGCTTCTTGGTACGCTTTATCCAGCGCACCTCGTAGTCCGCGCGCTCGCGACAATGCGGACAACTGTAGTTGGCCCGCTTGGTTTCCTGCACTTCGTTGAAAAAATCGCTTTCTCTCATAATTGATTAAGGTCCAACAGTCAGACAAACTTAGCTTAGCAAAGAGCAAAGCGCAAAGGGCCAGGCAAACAATCGGGTCTTCAATGCGTTCGCCTCCTTGCTCTTTGCCCTACGCGCTTTGCCCTTCCTGTTCGCACAACTCGCGCAAGTAGCGGAAGCTGTAGATTCCAGTCTCGTGCGAGTCGCTCCAGCGGAAATTCAACGCGTAGCGACCGACAACACTCACATCGGCTATAGTCAATTCTTCAGCCACAGTGTCCGGCTTCAGCATTCGTTGCCCTGTCCACTCGTTGACACATTGCGCGCATGGACAAACCCTCCGCAATGCGGCCGCAGTGTAATGACAGACTCGCTCATCGGCCCAGGTTATCCGCAAGCCTGAGTCGCCTTCCTGCTTGATCTCACGAGGCTCAATTGCCGCTCCACGTAGTTCGGTTTCGGTCATATTTGTTTGTAGAACGGACTTCAGTCTGTTCAAGCGTTGGGAAGACACTAGTTGAGTGGTTTCGTCAAACGCTGATCAGCGAGGCCTGCTGACACTCAACAACATCTTTAGCCAGTTGAACGCAGACTGAAGTCTACGCTACTCAAGCGTGATCGTGCAGGGCTTGCTCGAGCGAATGAGTAGTTATGTTCCAATGTGAAGCATGCCACACGGGTTCACCATGTCTTAGCACGATGATTTGCGGTGACTCGTGTCTAATGCCGGTGGCGTCGCCAATTTGTCGCGATAACTCCTGAGAGTTTTGAATCTCAACCAGGGAAATCTCGGACGAAAAATCCTTAAGCTCACGATAAGCACTTGAACTCACCGGACACGCAAGGCTGTGTTTGAAGATAACCACCGGCGCCTCGCTGGAACGCTTCACCAAGTCATCGAACTGTTCCTTGCTGGTAATCTTTTTGTAGTGGTTATCCATTGATGATCTCGAAGGTATTCCTTTCTAAGCCTTGACGATATTAGCCCAGCGTCTCATGTCTAACAAACGCCTGGCACAATCCATAGTGAATTTGGAGTGCGCCGACCTGTCGGCGCTTTGGTCGCCGCGACCTGTCGCAGCAAGGCGGCAAGCCGCCACGGGCGAAAGCGGTGACAGGTCACCGCACTCCAAATTCACAATCTGGGAATGATCTCCGTGAGCGCTGGCGAGATTTTACTTCCAATCGCCAACCAGGATGAACGGCGCCCAGTAGAACGGGGCGCTGTATTTCTTTCCACTAATCATGGCGAGTTGAGCTGCGCGCATTGAAGTAGACGCGGACGGACTTTCAGACGCGAACAGCCGCTTGTAAAACTCCGTCATTAGCTCGGCGGTTGATTTGTCGGCGACCGACCAAAGACTGACACCGACCGTAGGCGCACCGGCGTAAATAAACGCGCGCGTCAAACCCATCACCCCTTCGCCGCGCTTCTCTTTTCCTAACCCAGTCTCACAGGCCGACAACATCACCAGCGGCGCACCTAACTTCAAATTGAAAACTTCATCCGTACGCAAGAAGCCATCCTGGTTTTTGTTTCCAATTAGCGACAGAACCAAGCCGGTGAACTGCGGACGCTCTGCATCAAGCAAGCCGTGTGTGGCAATATGAATAACGCGATACTTCGTCGTATCACGGGTCTCGACATTCTCTTCGTTTGCGTTCAAGTCGAGCCAGACATCGGCCTGACCGCCCGAGCTCTTCGCAAGTTTCGAGATTTGATCTGCTTCAGCTCGCGTACCATTCAACCTCGCCAGCGGCAGCCCGACCATGTTCTGCGTGTTCGGTGTAGCCGTAGCAGCGCCACCCGCCAGGCCGGCCACATCCGCAACAGCACTGGCGAGCCCGAGCCCACGAGTGTCAGTGGCATTCGCTGTCGCAACTCCCCTGGCTCGATCATCAACCGAATTAAAGACTGGATCCGCAACGATGAGCATCGCGCGCCCGGCGCTCTTTGCGGTTTGCTGTCGTATCGCTCCAATCACCGATGCAGACGGCGTGTAAATAATTTCGTTCGTCTTGACGAGGTATGGAGCCGAGGCAAAGTCTGCGGTCGCTGCCGAGGTCACCAAAGCTTCAAACGGCACGTAGTTCAGAGCGCCGTCCGCGACTACGAGCAAACGCTTGTCGCCGATTAAGCCTGCGGCCGGTTGCACCGCAGCCTGATAGAGCGCGTTTGAAGCGGCAATCAGCGGAGCTGCGTCCGCCGGATTAGCCGAACTGGCGATGCCCAAGCCCCGCTGGGGATCTTCCACGACGTCGATTCCGACAATCCTTCGCTGCAACTTCGATGGAATTAATTGAGCTCGAAAATCAGTCGCCAGTTTGTCGAGCGCACCGCGCGGCGGCAGTTTGAGCAAACTTGTTCCTGACTTCGTGATTACCCACAGGAAGGACTGCTCGGTTCCCAAACTGTACTCGAGCAACGCCGTGTTATCGTCAAGGACACTCTGCTGAACTTCTGCGAGTGTCAGCGGCTTTCCAGCCGTTAACGCAGCATAACGAGGGCTGGCAGTCCTGATTTGATTCTCAATATCATCAAATTCCGTTTGCAGCTTATCGAGGTCCTCTTCGAGATCGGCCGGCTTTTTCTTTTGCTGATCGGGGGCAACCACGATTCCCGTCAACAAGCCCGCAATTTCCTGTTGTTTCTCCAGGTTTTCTTGCTTGCGCTTCAGCAGATCGGGCGGAACGCCTTCGGTAATCTGGGAGTCTGTCTCAGCCAGCATATCGAGCAGCGACCGCGCTCGAGTTTGTTCCGTAACTTTGAAAGCCGCGCTCGCGTATTCAAGCGCTTTGCCGTCGAGCCGAGTTCCCGGAGCTGGAGCAGTCAACAACGCCATCGTCGCCAGCGCGGTCGCAGCTTCGTCAAACACATCTTTCGTCGTAGCAAGGAACGTCGTGCGCGCTTCGTCGGCGCGAATACTGCCTTCGCGTAAGGTTTCAATGGTAGCGATCGCGTTTTGATAGTTCTCGATTGCCTTTTCGCGCAGCTGCATTGCTTTCTTGTCTTTTTCTTCCGCAGCTTGCAACCAATAACTCCGGCCCATCCCACGCTGCGCCGGCCACATCAGATCAAGCCGCTTATCTTCTTTTGCTCCCTTCGCAGCATCTTCATAAAGCTTGCCCGCGTCCCTGGTCTTTCCCATCCTCAGCGCCACATCAGCGAGCCCCGTCCGCGCGGCGGCTCGAAAGCGGCGGGTCTGACCGAGCTTGGCGACGTTAGCCAGGCTGGCGCCGGTTGCGTCGTATGCATTTTGGAAATGATTTTTCGCGCCTTCGAAATCGTTATTGAAATAGTTGATTCGACCCATTCCAATCTCGAAAGTCGAATACACAATCGAATCCCTGTAAAGATCAAATTCCTTCTTCGCTTCGAGCACGCCGATAACGGTGCTGGTGGGCATGGCCACATCGACTTTTCCGGTCGAGATTGAACCCAGCATGCCGCCGAGGCCGCCCAACCGGCGCGTGGTGCGTGAGGCTACGCTCTCAGGCTTCTTGACCCTCATTTGGTTGTAAGCTGCGAAAGCTTCTGCGGCGCGCCCCAGCCGAGCGTTCGTGTCGCCAATCTTCGCGAGGATGAGATTGGCGTTGAATCCTGTATCGCTCATACTGGCGGCAGTTTCAGCGGCGACTCCCGCGTTAGAGGAACCTGCCATTCGGGCGGCGCTGCTGGCCGTACTCGCTTCTGTTTGTTCCTGGGCAGCAGCAGCGGAGAGCGCTTCGTAAGCCAACCGATAATGATCGAGGGCTACTTTGGTTTGGCCCTGACGCAAATAGAGATCGCCCAACTCATTTTGCGCGGAGGCGATGCCGCGCCGGTTCTTGGCGGCAGTGTAAAGCTGAAGAGCATTCTCGAGCAGGCCCAGAGCTTGATCGGCATGGCCCCGCTTCAGAAGCTGTTTTCCCTGCTTCAGCGCCGTGTCGGCATTTCCGGTTTGCTGGGGACTTACAGTGGCGAGGGGCAATAGAAGAAAAGAGGCACTCAAAAGAGCGCCAACGAACCTTGCGGTAAATCGCATTGCAAAACTCCTGTACTTGCGCTGAAGCCACAGCGACTGTGAGGAGAGTTGGATCTCTCCTCACAAAACTCAGCTGGCGGCGGCGGAACCCAAGCTCAACGTTATTTGTGCGTCAGTTCCAACGCGGTCACCAACATCGACGGCCCGGACGAAGCGCTCATGATCACCATCGTCGGCTCAGCGTCCGTCTTCGCCAGTCCAATGCCGCGAGCCACAGCTTCCTGCTCACTGCCAGTCTGTGCTTTACCGTACTTGTGAGAATTATCTGAACGTGTGGGAGACTCCAGTTCCTTCTGCAGAGCAGTCCATAATTCGCTGGCCGGACGCCAGGTGCAACCGAGCTTATTTTCTCCGCAGAACTTAACTAGATCGTCTTCGATGGGAACATTCTGGAGCGGTTCGCGCGCGAACACGAAGTAGAGCCGCTCCACTCCAACGGTACCGTAAAACTCAAACCAACGAAGTCGATCTTCTTCAGCAAGGCTTGATGGGATTTCGAACGGGACATGGGCCTGAATGAAGTTGCCCGCCTCATCCAGCTGAGCGCTCGGGTAAATCATTGTTGGCGAGCCACCGTCGGTGGTGTTGAAGATGTAAAGATACCCGTCGGCATTTGTTTCGAGCAGAACTCTCACTCGATCGCCTTTTGTAAATTCATGGTTGGGATCCACTCGAATAGCTAAGCCGATCGAATTACGCATGAAAAGAGTCATGCCCAACCCCAGGCGCGACGCTGGTGGTGGATTTTTCGGCCCCGGCGTTGGCTGGGGATCCGGGCCTGGCTTTTTCACAGGCTTGGGCCGTCGATGGCTAACCTTCGGGGCGGTTCCACCCGTTGCGGCCTTCTCTGTGGTTTTGGGGCGCGTAGTCAGAAAAGCTCCCCGAACATCTTCCTGGTCTGGATCCTGGGCGCCCACCAACGGAGTAAGCGCCATGGATATCGTCAATAACAAACCTAACCATACAGCTTTCGATCTCATAACTTTCCTCTCGTCAAAACAGTCGCCGACCCCCAAGGCCGCGACTACCTATGCTCAATACGAATGGCGACTACGAACGGATTTCCCGCCGCCCTGTTCGGCGCAGCCTTCAGAATCATAAAGGGCGCCGATGAATCCCTGGTATCGTAATCGGTGACGCCGTTATTCTTATATTTTTCGATAAAACTAGCCCACTCCAGCTGCTCGGCCGGGTTCAGCTCATCACCAGGTTTGGCGTGTTTCAAAAAGCCCGGTGACTCGAGACGAGTTGGCGAAAAAACCAGCGTATATGTTTCAGTACCGGGCTTTTTGTCCAATCGCAGCCACCGTTCATCACCAGCCGGGATGCTTCCCGTCGGGAAGCTCGCTTCGACCCCCTTTTTGAGTTCGTTGGTTGACCATCCGGTTGCCTCGGGATCGGGCTCTTGAGTCAGGAAAGCTGTCAATTTGTTGTCCTCTCCCGGGCCCACGATGTAGAGGAACCCATCCTCAGTGGGCGTGAAGTGAAACTTCATTAGCTGTCCTGAGGCGATCGGGATGAGCGGAACCACCTGAGCTGACTTTGCGTCCTTTGCTGAAGACACTTGCAACCAGTAACGCGCCATCTCTTTTGCAACCGGCTGTCCTGGCCCACCGGGGTTGTTGGTTCCCGAGCTACCAGGCTCAGTAGTTGTTGTTGAATGCATGGATTTCCAAATCAAAAAGCCACCAACACCACCGACTAACAAAACGACGATTAATACTCCTCCGATTACCAGCGGGGCCTTGCTGCCGCGCGCGGGTTGCGGTACAGGCTCCGGAGCCGGGCTTGCTGGCTCGTAGAGAGTTTCATCACGACGAGCTTGAGGCTGAGTCGCCGGAATTCTCGCGTCCGTCGCTTCGACTAACGTGGGTATACTCGATGCCGGCGCAGTTTGAGATGTGTCCAAAGGTGATGGTGCGGCAGCCGGCGAGGGAAGCGGGGCTTCAGCGTCCATCGTGAGAATGGTTGGCGCATCTACATCGGACTTCGTCTCGCGACCTTTGTCAATTGCCACTGTCTCGAGCGGCGACCCGCTGACTACCGCATCCTTGACTGCAGACACGAACAGCGAGGAGCCGTTCTCGCTGGCAGACAAAGCTGCCTTCAACTCGGTTGCTAATTCAGCGGCCGTTGCCGGACGGTCACTGCGATCCTTGGCCATTGCTCGCGCAATCACTTCGCTGAAGCCATGGGGCACGCCCGACATCACTTCGTCGAGTTTTCTCGGTACGGTCGAAACATGCTCTTTCCGCAGCTCAAGCAACGTCAAGGCTGAATAGGGCCTGCGCCCTGCGATCATTTCGTAAAATACCAACCCCAAACTGTAGATATCTGCGCGTCCGTCAATTTCAGAATTACCGTCGCGCGGCAGCTCGCCCCATTGTTCCGGAGACATGTAATAAGGTGTGCCCAGCATCTGTCCCGCCATCGTCAGAGCCGTATTCTTTCCTGCTTCGACGCCGGCTACTTCCCTCAACTTCGCGATTCCGAGATCGAGCAGCTTCACGTTCAGCTCGTGCCCAGTCGTGGCTTTGCCAATCATGATGTTCTCGGGTTTTAGATCGCGATGAACCACTCCCATCGCATGAGCGGCGTTCAGCACACTCATGATAGGTTCGAGCACTGCCACGGCTTCGCCCGGAGTGAAGTGTCCGCGAGCTTTCAATTCCGCATCGAGGGTGTGACCTTCGACATACTCCATCACCATGTAGATCATGCCGTCGGCTGCGGTGCGAAGATCATAAACAGTGACGGCGTTGGGATGACGAAAGCGGCGAGCGGCCTGGCCCTCACGACGAAAACGACGCAGCCACTCCGCATTCGTACGCATTTCCGGCGGCAGAACTTTTATGGCGACACGATCGCCGAGAAGAATGTGGCGGGCTCGAAAGACGGCCCCCATGCCGCCTTTTCCGAGGAGAGTTTCGATGTTGTATTGGCCGTCGAGTATGGTGCCTACGATCGATGACGGATCGTCTTCGAGGACTTCTCCGTCAACAGAGCAGAAGCTGACGTTATCGTCGTATTTGGCTTTGCAGACAGTGCAATACTTCATCGGCCGTTTAGTTTACAACGAATGGTCAGGGGGGAGCGAACGGGAAGGAAGAACTTTGTTCTTTGTTTTTTGTGCTTTGTTTTTTGTTCTTGGTCTTTGTCTTTGATGTTCCTATCAAGCTCATATAAGGGAATGGTTTCTTCTTCAGCTTTCCGTTTGATTCGCGACCAAGCGAAGCAGCCAACGAGGGAGTCTTGTTGGACAGAAAGTCATTGGCATTGAATGCCTCGTTGCGGATGAATTCAAAAGCGCTGCCGTGAAACGCCTCGCCGCCTGACTTAGTCATCACGTTGACCTGTCCGCCGTCGGAACTACTCAACTGGCAATCACTCAAGTACAAAGATCTAAGAACAAAGACCAAAGACCGTTTTATCGGGAATATATTTTTTCAGCGTAATCGGCCACCATTCGATCGCTGTTGAAGTCGGGCACGAGCGTTTGAATTGAACGCCTCATCATTTCAACCCACCGGTGCGGCATTCCTGCGGCATCGCGATCGTAATAAAGCGGAATCAGCTCTTCCTCGAGCACCTGGTAGAGCGACTCGGCGTCCGCGGCGTCGACATCCATGCCTTCTTTATTGTCTCCTTCACCGATAGCAAACCCGTTCGCCCCGTCGTAGCCTTCCAGCCACCAGCCATCAAGAATCGAAAAATTCAGCCCGCCGTTTATCGCAACCTTCTCGCCACTCGTGCCTGAGGCTTCCAATGGCCGACGCGGCACGTTCAGCCAAACATCGACTGAATGCACCAGGTGACGGGCTATTTCCTGGTCATAGTCCTGCAGAAAGACAGCTCGATTGCGCACCAGCGGATCGTACTTCCATTGCGCGATTTGCTGGAGAATGAGCTTCGCCTGCTGATCCTGCGGATGAGCCTTGCCTGCGAAGACGAACTGCACGGGCCGAGTTTCGCTGTTGATAATCCTCAGCAAGCGATTCGGATCGGTCAGCAACAGACTCCAGCGCTTGTAAGCCGCGGCTCGTCTCGCAAATCCGATTGTTAAAGTCTGCGGGTCGAACACCCTTCGTGCTGACTCCGTGTACTCCATGCTTTCGCCGCGCCCAAGCCGAGCCTGGAAGGAACGATAGCGGATAAAAGAAATCAAACACTGCTTGAGTAGTTGGTGTGCCCCCCAAAGTTCTTCCGCCGGAATCTTTCCAATGCCCTGCTCCCAACGATTCCGATCGAGTAAGGCCTCAGTCCAATTTGGACCAACATACTTTTCAAACAGCGATCTGATCAGTGGAGCTACCCAGGTGGGCGCATGAACACCGTTGGTGACATGCGTAATGGGCACTTCATCGACGGTGCTGCCGGGGAAAAGCCTCCGCCACAGGGCCCGGGAGACTTCGCCATGCTTACGACTGACTCCATTAGTTGAGCGGCACATGCGAATTGCGAGAGGAGTCAAACCGAAAGGCTCTGTCGCTTCTTCAGGATCGATTCGGCCCAGGGCGATGAACTCGTCGAGATCTAATCCGAGTTCGCCGGGATAATCATCGCCAAACGCCGACTTGACGAGCGAGGGCTCAAATTCATCGTTACCCGCTGCGACTGGAGTATGAGTTGTAAAAACACAGCGCTGCCGGACCAGAGCGGCTGCCTCAGCAAAACTCAAGCTCTTTTCTTTTATTAAGGCGCGTGACAGTTCCAGCGTAAGAAAAGCCGAGTGTCCCTCATTCAGATGAAACACGTGGGGCTCGATGTTGAGTTGACGCAACAAACGAACGCCGCCAATGCCAAGCAACATCTCCTGCACGATTCGAGTTTCGCGATCGCCACCGTAAAGATGACCTGTCACCCAACGATCAGTCTCGTCATTTGCGGGGATATTAGTATCAAGCAAATAGAGCGGCACGCGTCCGACCTGGGCCCGCCAGATCTGTGCTCGCACATTGCGCTCGCGGATTGAGACTTCGACGGACTGGGTATTTCCCTCTTCATCCTTAACCAAAGTAAGCGGAAGCTCCGAAGGAAAGGTTTCGCCGTAGTATTCTTCCTGCCAACCATCACGCCTGAGCCGCTGTCGAAAGTAACCGTAGTGATACAAGAGTCCGATGGCAACAAGCGGCAAGCCCAGGTCGCTCGCCGACTTCAAATGATCGCCGGCAAGAATTCCGAGGCCGCCCGAATAAAGCGGCAGCGAATTATGCACGCCATACTCAGCACAAAAATAAGCGACCGGGTGATCGACACTGGCGCCCGTAGTTCCGGACGCCGGCAACCAGCCTTGCCCTTGACTCATGTAACTATCAAATTCTTCGGCGAGTCGCCGGACGCGCTCAACGTAAGCGGGATCGGTCGACATTTGCGTCAGTCGATACTCCGAAGTCCGGCTTAATAGTTGTCGGGGACTTTGTTCATACTGTTCCCAGATATCCGGATCCAAATCGCGAAAAACGTTGGCTCCGTCAGCGGACCAACTCCACCAGTAATTCCAGGAAAGGCGCTCGAGCGCGCGCAAAGATGACGGTAGTTTCAGGTTGTCTTCCAAATCTTCCTCATTAACGGATGAATGTGATGGTGTGAAACTTGATGGGCCTTATTCTAGCCGGAACTTCTGCCTGGCGAGAAATACACGCGCATCTGCTTGCTGAAAGAAAACCAATCGCACCTCAGTAATGGACTGATCCGACTCGAGAAATTCAGCAATCGTCTGCGAAGCAACAACTGCAGCTTCTTCTCGCGGGTAACCGAATATTCCAGTGGAAATGGCGGGAAAAGCTATCGAAGTCAGGGAATGCTCGAGCGCGAGCCGCAACGAATTGCGGTAGCAATCGGCTAAGACTTCCGCTTCGCGCCCCTGATGTCTACCAAAGATGGGTCCTACAGTGTGAATGACATAGAGTGCGGGCAATTCTCCTGCGGCAGTGATCACAGCCTCACCTGTCGGCAGCCCATCGGGATAGCGAGTCCTGCGAAGCTCTCGGCATTGCTTGAGAATGATTGGTCCGCCGGCGCTATGAATGGCGCCGTCCACGCCGCCGCCTCCCAGCAGCGATGAATTGGCTGCGTTGACAATCGCGTCGACTTGCTGCGTCGTGATGTCGCCGACGATCACACGAACACGCCCGTTCAGAAAACTCGATTCAGGAGCCTCAGACTTGTTCATCTCAACAGAGGGTTCTAACGCCAGTCAGGAGCTTGTTTGGGAGGAACGTACGCACCTTCGGCGGGTTGACCGGCTGACCATGATTGAGCGTCGCTTCCCGGATTCAATTGCGAAGGAGATGCTGGAGTGGCAGGTTCACGCCAAATGTACAAGTACCAGTAGATCGGCATGGCGATGATGCTGCCCATAAAAAGGACGACGGCCCATAATACCTTCATATCTTTCACGACGCGATCATTGCGAAAGACGTTGACGATGTAAAAAACCGTCAGAGCCATAATCAACAACATCGTCAGTATGTGAAGTGGAAAGATCACGGCGAACAGAACGACAGGGCCTCCACCGCCCGGATTGTTAGTGGCGGTGAGAAACGTCAGCATTATGAAACCGAAGAAAAGCAACATGTATAAGAACGGCCAAACCGTCGCAGCCGCCAATAGTATTTTCGAACTTTGTTTCATCTCGAAAGCTAATCCCCTTCACGTGGCTCGACGTCTATCTGGTCGAACATGTCCTGTCTTCGCAATGCTTCAGCGACGCCCTTGGCCTTGTGTTCTGTAAGCGGATTCTCGGCGTCCGTGCTTGCGATTTCGAACAACCGGTCATCCAACATAACTACGCCCAGCGACCCCAGCGTGACACCGGGGGTTATCTGAATCTCGTCCATGTTATGAATCTTGAAGGACCCAGTGTGCTCGACCCAATCTTCAAGAAAGGGATCACGCAGAGCATGTTCCGCTTCGGACTCCGAAAGGTAGGCTCCTTCGACGATTAGACAGTATTCGCGCACTTTACTTTCGAACCGCCTGGTCCGTCAGAGGTGCAAAACGACCGGCGGCAATGACCTAACTTTAGCACTCGAAAATTTTTCGGCCAAGCTTTTGTCGGCGATGTTCTCGATCCAAGTGGTCTTTGCGTTCCTGGCGTGTTTGAGGGAGATGTTCGGTTTTCCCACCAAGACGCAACGCTGGGAACAGAAACACCACTCTTTTGTCGGGTGTCATTGGACTTTCATTCTAATTCACTCGTCAAGTAAAAGAGCCGTCGTTGGCTTCAACGACGGCTCCGGGGCGATAGCCTGAGCAAGTTCACGGGTCTCGTCAGGATCGCTCGTTAAGGACACGTCTCAACTGATTGAAGTAAGGATCAAAGGTCACAAAGCCGGTGGTTCCCTGAAAGAATGCCCGACCACCCGTTTCGTTTGAAATCCGATTCAACGAGCTTTGACCATAACTCGCCGCCAATCGATTGTGACTCGTTAGACCAACGGATGGCGCATAGAACGAGTAGATTGCAATTTGGCGCGCGTTCGCTTCCTTGATAGCGCGGAGCAGGTCCATCGTATCTGCGGCTGATGTCGTATCAAACCCACGCGATACATCGAGACCGTCAGAGATTAGCAGGATGACGTTCCTGCCCTTCGAAGTATCGAACTTGCGAATCGCTTCAATCACTTCAACGTAAGGATTGTAGGGCGACGCCGCGGTGCTTGAATACGGAATGCGCAGGCTCTGAGCTGCAGCGTTGAGATCCGACGTGAAAGGCGACCTCACCTGCAATGAGCCGGAAGTGATGTAGCCAACCATCACCCGCGAGCCCTGCGGCAACGTGCGAATGAAGTCTGCGGTAATGCGAATTTCGTTGCCAACAGCAGAAATCAAATCATCCTGTATGAGGATGGCTATGTTAACTGGAGCTTCGACTTTGACTGCTTGTTTGTTGGTGCGATCTTCGACGTTTCGTGGGGAAGCAATTGCCGAGGAACCGACTGCGATTACAGCCAAAATGCTGAGACTCAGGCTGGCAAAATACGTGCGCAAACTGCGCTTTCCATACAACTTCTCGAAAAACATAACAACTCCTTCACAACTTTCGTCCTTCCTAATTCATGGACTCGCACCTCAGATGCCTCAACCCTGACTTTGGATGGCTTCTGGGCAAATACAACAATTGGGGTTGAGGTGGTCTGGAACGATTTGCCATATATCATTTGCCATTCTTCATTTCCCATTTGGAACTCGCGGCTTGCGGCAAAAACAAGTCACCGGGCGGGTTTTGAAACGATGGAAAATGGCAAATGGCAATTGATATATGGCAAATAGCCTCGCAGAGAAGCAAGGCCCACTTCTCACCTCAATGCTTGGTCATCGTCAACTTGCGTTGGCCTTGGCGCTCGGATAAATTACGGTAAATCCGGAACACATCCTGCCAACCTTGGTTCAAGTGGACCAAACAAGTGGATGGGTATCCCGCAGGAACACACCATGCCGAAAGGAATCACTTCTTATGAAAGCCTATGCTACAGAGTCAATCCGCAACTTAGCGGTCATCGGACACGGCGACGCAGGGAAGACGCAACTAATTAGTTCGCTTCTCTACGTCGCCGGAGCTACACCACGCTGGGGTAAAGTCGAAGAAGGCACCACGGTTACCGATCACGAAGAAGATTCCATTGCTCGCAAAATCACTCTCAATACTGCATTAGCCCACCTGGATCATCGCGATACTAAAATTTCATTTATTGATACCCCTGGATACGCAGCTTTCGTAGCTCATGCACGTCCGGCTTTGAAAGTAGCCGACTGTGCACTCGTCGTTGTCGATGGCGTTAAAGGCGTCGAAGTTCAAACGGAAAAGACCTGGGGCTACGCCAATGAATTTATCCTGCCGCGCATGATGGTAATTACTAAGCTGGATAAGGAGCACGCTGACTTTGGCCAGGCTTTGGAGAGCGCTCAGAGTCGTTTCAGCCGCGCCATCATTCCCTTCACCTTACCAATCGGAAAGGAAAAAGATTTCCGCGGCGTCGTCGATGTCGTGCACATGAAAGCTTATGAGCTCGGTTCCGATGGCCAGGCTAAGGAGATCGAAATTCCCGCCGAAGGTCGTGACATTGTTGATAAGACACGAGAGCGTTTGATCGAGCTGGTGGCCGAATCCGATGATGCGCTGATGGAGAAGTATTTCGAGCAGGGTACGCTCGACGAAGCCGACATCCTTCCGAACATCAACAAAGCGATCGCCAACAGCAAGCTCTGTCCCGTATTTGCGGTTTCCAGTCTCACGCAGGTCGGTCTACGAGCGCTGCTTAATGGCATCGTAGATTACGCTCCGGATCCGGCGCACCACACCGCTGAATACGGCAAGCCAGTCGACGCCGCACCCGATGCTGAGAACATCGCGCGCAAGTACAGCGACAGCGAACCCTTCTCAGCCTATTGTTTTCGCACCGTCGCCGATCCATTTGCCGGCCGCATCAACATCATGAAAGTGATCAGCGGCAAGCTAACGACGGACGCCACCGTCTTGAACTCCTCGCGGGGCAGCAACGAACGATTGGGCGCGCTGCACTCTGTTCAGGGCAAGCAGCTCGACAAGATCTCCGAGGCGCATGCCGGCGATATCGTAGCCTGCGTCAAACTCAAAGAGACTCAGACCGGCGACACCCTCTGTGACAAAGCAAACCCGATCGTGTACGGCCCGGTGGAATACCCGGAGGCGGCAATAGCTTTCGCCATCGAACCAAAGTCTCGGCAGGATGAAGAAAAGATCAGCGTGGCGCTGCATAAGATTCTCGAAGAGGATCCGGCGCTGCACTTTACGCGCGATGCGCAAACCAAAGAGTTTCTGCTTTCGGGTTCAGGACAATTGCACGTTGAGACGGTGGTCGACAAACTGCGCAAGCGCTACAGCGTGGAAGTCATGCTGCATCCGCCCAAAGTTCCTTACAAGGAAACCATCACGGGTCGCGCCGAAGTGCAGGGCCGACACAAGAAACAGACCGGCGGTCGCGGCCAGTTCGGAGACTGCAAGTGCGTCTTCGAACCTTTGCCTCGAGGCGGCGGCTTTGTTTTTGAGGACAAGATTTTTGGCGGCTCTGTCCCCCAACAATTTCGTCCGGCGATCGAAAAAGGCATCGTGGAAGCTGCGGCCTCAGGCGCTATTGCGGGTTACCCACTTGTCGATTTCAAAGTCACATTGGTTGACGGTTCATATCACAACGTCGATTCAGACGAGCATTCGTTTCGCGCAGCCGGCCGCAAAGCTTTCCGCGCTGCAATCGAAAAGGTGAAGCCCGTGCTGCTCGAGCCAATCATGGATGTCGAGATCTCCGCGCCACAGGAAAACAGCGGCGATATTATGGGCGACCTCAACTCGCGGCGCGGTCGCGTGCAGGGCATGGAAACAGTCGGCAAAGAGCAGATCATCAAAGCGCAGGCGCCGATGTCGGAGATGCTGAACTACCAGTCCACATTGAATTCAATCACCGCCGCCCGCGGCTCGTTTCACATGCAGTTTTCTCACTACGATCCGGTCCCCGGTCAACTCGCCCCCAAGATCGTCGAACAAGCGAGGGCTGAGGGCCGGATCCGCGGCGAGGAAGAAGAGTAGCTCGCAACTGGAGCTCGAATGTTTTTCTTGAGGGCGGATCTATGTGTCCGCCCTCCGTGTTTTGTCCCAAGGTCTAACCAATAACCAACGTCTGCGCCACATTATTGGTGGCCCGGATTTCCTTTGCGTTCTTAGCGCCATTGCGGAAATTCTCTTTGCTTTTAGCCGAGCGCTAAGTAGAGTAATCGAACGCACGGAGTTTCCCGCCAAGACGCAAAGTCGCAAAGTCTTGAAACTGAAATTGAGGCCCTTGAAAACTATGCTCCTTAAACGGATCCAACTTTTCTTTCTCGTCCTCTTGCTCGCCTCCGTATCCGTTCGAGCCGATAAAGTCGACGATTCCATTAAGTCCGAAATGCAGAAGCAGCATCTGCCCGGTCTTTCGCTCGTTGTCATCAACGACTCGAAGACAATCAAGTCACAGGGGTACGGCTTAGCTAATGTCGAACTCAACGTGCCAGCCAATCCTGAAACAGTCTACAAAATCGGCTCGGTCAGCAAGCAGTTCATTGCTACTGGCATCATGTTGCTTGTTGAGGAAGGAAAGCTCAGCCTCGACGATCCGATTAGTAAATTTCTCGAAGGCACACCCGATACCTGGAAAACGATTACTGTCAGACATCTGCTAACGCACACATCAGGCATCGTCCGGGAAGCTCCGGGCTTTGACCCGCTAAAGATCCAAGCCGACGCCGATGTGATAAAGACCGCTTACTCGTTGCCGCTTCGCTTCGCCCCGGGGGACAAGTGGGAGTACTGCAATGTCGGCTACTTTTCGCTGGCCGAAATCATCCACAAGGTCACCGGCAAACCCTGGGGAGACTATTTGAAAGAGCGAGTGTTTGCACCGCTCGGCATGAACTCTACACGCACTACTACAATGACGGACATGGTCCAGAATCGCGCCAACGGATACGTCTGGAGCGAAGGCACGCTCCGAAACGCGACTAACTATATCGCCTTGCGTCCGAGCGGCGCCTTTCTCTCGACAGTACTCGATTTGGCGAAATGGGATGAGGCGCTGTATAGCGATAAGATCCTGAAGCAAACAACGCTGAATCAGATGTGGACGCGGGTGAAACTTAATGATGGAAAGACCCACGACTACGGTTTCGGCTGGGAATTGGAAACTGTAGGTAGTCACAAGCTGATTCATCATGGTGGTTCACTTCCCGGATTTCGCGCACAGTTTGCTCGATTCGTGGACGACAAGATAACTATCGCGGTCTTAACGAACGGCGACAATGCCGATGCCGGGTCTATCGCACTCGGCGTGGCCAAATTCTACATTCCAGGCTTAATCCCAGAGCGGATTGTGGCAAGAATTGACCAGAAGGTCTTTGACACTTATGTGGGACATTATCAGCCAGATCCCTCAACCGTATTCATAGTGACGCGCGAGGCTGACAAGTTAATGTTTCAACAGGGGCTGAACGGCGAAAGACGAGAGCTGCTGCCCGAGAGTACTACCGACTTTTTCACCAGGGAGAGGCCTCGAGCGACTTACAGCTTCAGCAAAGATGCCGCCGGCCAGATGTATCTCGTACTCAAAGTAGAAGGTCGCGAAGAAGGACGGGCAAAGAAGATAAAGTAGGCTTAACTTGTCAACAGGGGATACAGTCATTAGCAGGTAGTGGTGCAAGCTAAGAAGTGGAGCCCTTTCAGTCACACCCGGTTTCAACCGGGTGGTAGGGCTTTTACGAGACCCCTAACAACCGTTTCAACGGTTTTCACGGCTACGTTGTCAAGGAAACCGTTGAAACGGTTGCCAACCTTTTAACTACCACTATTCACCCGGTTGAAACCGGGTGTGAATGAGACTTAAACGGCAGGAGCTACTTACATCATTAGTAACCCGAGAGGTGAATGAATGACCGCACTTCCAGATGGCTGGCACACCATCACGCCGCGTATCGTTGTCGACGACGTAGCGGGACTGTTTGTATTTCTTCAGCGCGTCTTCGGCGCCACTGGAGATTGTGTTGATGATCGCCCGACCATTCTCAAGATTGGCGACTCAAACATAATGCTAAGCACCACCGGACCGCGCGAATCGATGCCGGCTTTTCTCTACGTTTATGTCGAGGACGTCGACGTGACGCATGCGCTGGCCGTAGAGGCCGGCGGCAAATCGCTGGAACCGCCGTGGGACACACCGTACGGAGATCGTCGCTGCCTGATTGAGGATCCATACGAGAATCTTTGGCAAGTAGCTACCTATCAGCCACCGACTTAACTTGGTCAGACCTTTCCACGGCACGCGCTGATGAGAATCTTTTCAAAGTCCTTAAATTCTACTTCTGTTAATCGTCGCTCCCGTCGCCGGGCAGACCCTTGCGCCACACACCCTTCGAACCGATGGCTTTATTGTCAGCGAGGTGCCCGACAAGATCGATCTGCAGGCGCGCAAAATCTTTTATCTCCACGGCTACGTTGTTGAAGCCAATAATCGCAGACCTACCAGCCCCAGATTCGGAGTCTACGAATACGACCAGAATCGATGAGCGTTCAAACAGCAAGACCGGAAAGCTTAGCCACAGATTACGCAGATTACACCGATGGTTAGAACTGCTTCCACGCAACCGACTCCTTGCTCTGCAGGCGCCATTGAAAATCCTAAGAACGCGAGTCGGACAAACACTAATCAGTGAAATCTGTGTAATCTGTGGCTGGTCTTCAAGTCGAAGTTTATGGCTAGCACACGAATGGAGGAACAAACCAATGATTAAAGGTATGCACGCAATGTTCTATTCATCACAGGCAGCCGAGCTGCGCGACTTCCTGCGCGATAAGCTCGGCCTAAAGAGCACCGATGTGGGCGGGGGCTGGCTCATCTTTGACGCGCCTGAAGCCGATCTCGGCGTACACCCGACCGACAACAGTGAACCCCCTTCAGGTACAGCCGACATCTCGTTTTACTGTGACGACATCAACGAGACCGTCGAGACACTAAAGTCGCGCGGTGTCGAGTTCACTGAAGAGGTGCAAGACCACGGCTATGGACTTGTCACTCACTTCAAAGTCCCCGGCAATTTCAAGATTCAGCTTTATCAACCAAGATACGCGAAGTAACGTCGCTTCACGTAGAGCGGATATCAGTGTTCAGTCTTCGGTCTGATCAAATTACTGTTTGAAGGGCCATCAAAGATCCGCTTTCAATCTAAGACAACAGGCGAGAGCAATCCGTTGTCGGCAGGTCTAATATTTACTCTCATTCACACCGTGGCTTTAGCCCGGTGTGAACGGACCGCCAAAATATCTGAACCGTTTCAACGGTTTCGGAATGCTCGAATCCAGGTAAATCGGTGAAACGGCTCAAACGATCAGCGAACTATTGCTTTAACCGTTTGCTACCGGACGAGATGAGACGCGCTAACCTCAAACTCATCCGTGATTGGCCTTGACCACGAGGCAAGCGCTTTATCTGCTCGCCTCCCAGGCGTTGACACTTCATTTGTTGCACGAGTATGGTGACGCTAATTTCTTATGACCTTACTCTCTCGGTCTCTGGAGCTTCACACATGAGCGTAGATTTAACTTTTCAACCAAAGATAATCACGTACTGGATTGGCTGGACGCCGCAATCTGAGCAAGCCTATCCGCAATTTCAGGTACCCTCCAACATCGACGTAGTCACGCTGGCATTCGCGTTAGTGCAGGACGGCTTGGTCTTCCCAGGATTATTGGAGATGCCGCTACCGCCCAATTCGAATCCATGCAGCAACTGCGTAGACCAGAACGGTACAACTATCTGCCCCACAACTTGTCTGCTGGACACGAACGTTGATCCGTCTTACACGCGCGACAATCTCAAGAGCTGGATTCAAGCCGCGAAGCAGGCCAACCCAAATTTGAAGTTCCTGCTGTCAATTGGCGGCTCGAGATACTGCGATTGGAACTCCATCACGGATCCTTCCGCATTCGCCAATAGTGTGAAAGACGAACTGGCAAGATGGAATGATGAATGCCAATTGATCGACGGCGTTGACATTGATTATGAGAACGCAGACTGCTGCGGCACCACCTTTGATCCAAGCTCCAGCTCAATCGTCGAAGTGATCGAGGGTATTGCCGGCATTTTAGATAACGGCATTCTCAGCCTGCCCATCTACGGCGGCACGCCCCAGGATTTGCAGCAAAACTTCGCCAAGCTAAAGAGCAGTGTCTCGTACGTAGCAACGATGGATTACGGTTGTAGCCTGTATTGGTGGAGCCCAGGTTATCAGGGAGTCTTCAACTGGTTGGCAATGGGTTTCTCGACCCCGGGAGGTGACAACCCGCACGCGAACCAAGTCGTCACCGAATGTTTCGCCGCAGCCAGCAACGACGGCGTCACGCTCTCTGCCGCCATGCTCTGGAACCTCGGCGACCGATTCCAAACACCCCTGTTTCTTAAAGCGATCGAGAACGCTCTTACATGAGCGAGAGATCTCGTCCCACGTATTACGAGCGATAGCTTTATGAGGAGACGGGCTTTGCACGAAAAGTCTTCAATCCCACCTGCGGCAGCTGGTGGATAGTTCAAGTTCGACCTACAAAGAGAGGTTAGGATGGTCCTTTGAATCCCCTCAGCGGCAGTTGAGGGATGTTTCAAATGCAGCCTAGCTCGCAAGTTTTCGACGGAAATAGGCAGGATTTGAACCAGCCACCTGCTCCCGCAGGTGGGATTCAGTAAACAACGACATCTAACATTGGTAGGCTGGACTTGAAGGTAACCACCAGCTGCCGCAGGTGGGATTTAAGACTTTTCGTGCAAAGCTTTGAGGAGACGTTAGAACAAGCTGCTCCCACCTGTTGGCTGGATACATGAAGGTTTTAGGTCAATGACCAGGAACAAAGAAAAAGCTAACGGTATTTCGCTTTCTCGCGACTACCTATCAAAACGTCACGGGCCACTCGAGATTATCGAGTGACCCGTTTGTCGATTGCTGATTGAGGATTGCTGAATGCGGATTCTTAGCGAATGACTTTAGGCCTACATCCTCTCTTTCTCATCCTGTTTCTCATCCTGTTTCTTATCCGCGCTGATCCGCGTTCATCCGCGGCCAAATCCTTCCTGCCTCCTGCTTACTGCTCGTCCGGGGTCGGTTTGCGCATGCGCATCTTGGAGCCGGCCGGGCCCATCTGCGGTTCACGAACCGTGTAATCCGTAGGGACTTCGAACAACGACTTCGGTTGTTCGCTGCGATTGATGTTCGTCAAACGATAAGTTGTTTCGCCGAACCTCGGATCGCTGTGTTTAGTCATCACTACAACCTGCAACTCAGGCGAGTACCATCTTTCATTTATCATCTCGATGGCTCGCTCGTTGCCAACTGAGCCGGCGGGAATCGTGAAGATGGTGCGCGAGCCTTCAGCCTCGACGCCTTCGATCACTTGCTTACCAAGCGATTCCTGTTTCGCATCTTTTCCAGCACCGGCTTTCCAGGTCATTACCATTCCGCCTGTGCCCGCCATGGCCATACCTTCACCATGACGAATGAAGACTTCAGGATGCGCTTCGACACGGTCACCGGGTGTTCCCGGAGGCGCCGGTGTTCTCTCGATGCTAATCTCGCCGCGTTCGAGTGCTACCCCTGGCGCCGGTATCTTTTCGATGAGCATCTCCTTGCGCTGAAGTTTTCCCGCTGCCGCCGATTTTTCAAGTGGGACCTCAAAGCGATCCTCCGGGCCCACGCGCAATGTCATGCTATCCGGCGCGGGCGTCTTCTCACCGTCAGGAGAAGCAATCTTGAATTTGAACTGCATCGGCATCATCTTGTGTGCAGTCTTAGTGCGTGGATCAAGCGAGTAATTCACGCCCGCCACCGGATCGTTGATGGAAATGGTTTGCTGTGCATCACCATCAATCGGGAATGGTCCAACCGCGGTTAACGTATGCTCACGACGGGTGCGGCCTTCGCTGTCGCGGTAGATCGTGGAAGTCGTCTTATTAATAATCCGGTTGCCATCAACCAAAGTTTGAATCGATTCAGTTACCGCCTGAGCTGAATAAGGCGCGCCCTTCACGAGCTTGCCATCGAAGTTCATTTCCGTGCCGACAAAAAACACCGTATCAGGCGGCAGCGGTTTGGCCGGGTCGTCCGGTCCCTGCAGCACGCGTTGCTGCGTAACGACAACACCACGTTGTTCGACTGCTGCTGGTTTTTGCTGAGCAAAAGCTGACAACGAGCTAACCAGGAGCGCGGTAATAAGGAGCAGTCCGCTAAAAACGCGTTGAGTGTTAACGAAGCTTCCACGGGCAGGATGCCCGTGCCACAATTTACGGTGCCAGGATTTCGATTCTCGTTTCATAATGTTCCTCTCGTGCGAGCTGATGAGCTCGGATTAATTGCAAGTGACATCAAGCACTGTTTACTGAACGAACCGGATCGCCTGAGCCAGCCCATCTGAGCCAACCAACACATCGGCCTTAACTCGCTGTCCGGCGCGGTCCATGTTTACGGGAAGACCAAAGCGTGCAATAGCCGCTCGTGGCAATTCCACACGCAACAACTGTCCACCTTCCTGAAGATTAGGAGTATTGCTATAGCCAATCGGATAAAAGTCTGTGGTGACTTCAACCGGAGTGCTACTTTGATTACCGGCGGTCGAGGCCATCGAGTTATTCGAATCGTAGCGAGTGTTATCAACAGCCTTGGGCTTCCGCGCAACGTACTTGCTGGTACTTCTCGGGGCGGGCTGACGGACAATCCGTTCGGGTCCCACAACTTCCACAGCTTGTTCTTCTTTTCGAGGTGATTCTGGCGGTTGACCAGCCAACGATTTGTCAGGCTGCGAAGGTGTCTTTACCAGGGTCTTGTCCCGTCCATTGAGCAAGTTCCCGCGCACGACAAAGATCGCGAAAGCCATCAGCAATGCCGCTGCGATGGCGGCAGCCCAGTACCAACTTCTGCGCCTCTCAACAACGATCGGCACAACCACATTCTTGTCACTTCGACGTTCGCGAAACGCCGCCAACATTTTTTCTTCCAGCTGAGCAGGAGCTGACAGGCCCTTCATGTTGCCTGCCAAAGATCGCAAGCCAAGCGTCAAATCACGATGCTCGTCGAGACTGGCTGCGCATGCCTCACATTCGCTCTTGTGTTGCAGAGCAGCAGCTTGCTCGCTGGCGTCCATCAAAATCTCATAGGCCAAATCACTGACGACAGATTGAAACTTTTCACAGTTCATGCGAAACACCTCGCTTGTGCCACGCTATCGGTGGCCAGCTCGGACTTTTTTTGCGGCCGCAGCTTTTCGAGCAACATTGCTCGCCCTCGATGTAACCGCGAACGTACCGTCCCGATAGCACAATCCAGAATGCTGGCCGCGTCGGAGTAACTCAACTCCTGCAGTTCGCATAAGACAACCACCTCTCGATACCGCTCCGGCAGACTCAACACGGCTTTGCGAATCGATTCGATAGTCTCGCCGCGTGTCAATTCCTCCAATGGACTCTCGAGCGCGCTTAACCGGTTGGCAACAGGGCCTTGCTCTTCATCTTCCATGGAAACGTAAATCTGCTCGCGCCCAAGCCGTTGCCGTATCAGATTTCGCGCCACGCCAATTAGAAAAGCGTTTAGCGGTCCGCGAGTTGAATCGTAGTTGAGCCCGTTGCGCATCAGCATCATAAAGACTTCCTGAGTGACATCTTCGGAAAGAGCCGGCGAACCACTCATCTGCAGCGAAAACCGGTAAATAGTGCCCTGACGCCGCCGATAAAGCGTGGCAAAGGCTTCTTCGTCACCACCGAGCAGATCCCGCAGGAGCTCGTCGTCTGTAGGCTTTAGCGCAGTCATTAAATGATTAGATCGAGCAGCTACCATAGTTAATTCGGTCGGCGCCCCATGAAAGTTCCAAAAAGTGTGGAGCGCAGGCATCCCTGCCTGCCTAAGAAACCACAGCATCCGTCGTCACAGTTACTCTTTCAACGGCATTAACATACTTGACTAATCAACGTCAGTAGTCGAACGCCGAAGGCGTTGGCAAATTCCAGCCTGGGGCAGCGCCCCAGGAAAAGGAACCAAGCTAATAGGGGAACGCTGTAA
>Ga0134125_10000169_pt1 | contig 96217 bp, 84 predicted proteins | sample KB31751_FD_96464 | JGI IMG/M metagenome (GOLD analysis project Ga0134125, IMG submission 96464) | Terrestrial soil microbial communities with excess Nitrogen fertilizer from Kellogg Biological Station, Michigan, USA - KB3-175-1 | ecosystem: Environmental > Terrestrial > Soil > Unclassified ... | reverse complement strand
GCCTGGACGTGCCATACCCCGTGGATTATGGGGGCGTTGTCGACCTCTTTCAAAAGGTAAAGGCCTTGCATACCGCGGGGGTGAAGATCCATCTTCATTGTTTCGAATACGGGCGCGGCGAACAGCCGGCGCTTAACGAATTCTGCGCCGAAGTGCACTATTACGCGCGACACGAAGGACACAAGGGCTTTTCGCACAAGTTGCCTTATATCGTTTGCTCCCGGTCCAACGGCGGTCTGCTCGACCGGCTGCTGACGGACAATCACCCCATCCTGCTCGAAGGGATACATTGCACCTATTTGCTGAATGACGAGCGGTTTGAAGGACGAAGGATCCTGCTCCGGCTGCATAACGTCGAATACCAATATTACCGGCAGCTGTACCGTTCCGAACGTTCTATCTGGAAAAAGATCTACTACCTCCATGAGAGTAACCTGCTTCGGACCTATGAACACCGGATCGCCTCCAAGGTTCCGATCCTGGCCGTCTCGGAAACCGACCGGGAACAATATGAAAGCGAATTCGGTGCCCGCCGGATCCAGACTTTGCCCGTGTTCCTTCCCTTCGGTGAGGTGACCGCGCGCGAAGGCACCGGCTGTTTCTGCCTGTACCAGGGCAATCTCTCGGTGCCGGAAAACGAGCAGGCCGTCGTATGGTTGCTTAAGCATGTATTTTGCGGTCTGGAGCTGCCCCTGATCGTGTCCGGGAAGCAGCCATCGGCCTGGCTCACCCGGCAGATCTATCAATACCCCCTGAGCTGTCTTATCGCCGACCCGTCGGAAAGCGAAATGCAGGACCTGATCGCGAAGGCGCAGGTGAATATCCTGCCGTCCTTCAATTGCACGGGGGTCAAATTGAAATTGCTGAACGCACTGTACAACGGAAGACATTGCGTCGTCAACAGCGAAATGGTGCGGGGTACAGGTCTCGCGCCGGTTTGCCATGTTGCCGATGGAGCCGCCGGAATGCGGGAAAAACTGATTGAATTGTACAGCCGGCCCATGCAGCCGGAAGACATCCGGGCACGGAAAACGTTGCTGAAGGAGTTGTATAACCAGGAAGAGAACCTCGACCTGCTTTTGCGTTCGATCTGGTCCGACGAACCGCAGGTGGCGGGTTAGTCGAGGGCTACCGTCGCGTTGTCGATCACTATGCCGCGTTCCGTCTTAACCGTTCGGGCAGGGAACTTGCTGATGACCCGGTAATCGTGTGTGGCCATGATGATGGACGTGCCATAATCGCGCGAGATCTGGAACAACAGCTGCATGATCTCGTCGGAAGTCTCCGGATCCAAATTACCCGTGGGCTCGTCCGCGAGGATCAATTTTGGCGAATTAAGCAGTGCACGGGCAATATCGACGCGTTGCTGCTCCCCGCCGCTCATTTCAAAAGGCATTTTGAATCCCTTGGACTTCAGTCCCACCTTATCGAGGACGTCAGCGATCTTTTCGTCCATAAGCCTGACGTCCTTCCAGCCCGTCGCCCGAAGCACGAATTTGAGGTTATCGTTGACGTTGCGGTCCGTGAGAAGCTGAAAATCCTGGAAAACTACGCCCAGGGTGCGTCGAAGATAGGGAACGTTCTTCCAATCCATCTTTTGCAAATCGAAGCCGGCCACCAGGCCGTCCCCCTCCCGAAGCGGAATATCGCCATAAATGGTCTTGAGCAGGCTCGACTTGCCGGTACCAGTCTTTCCGACGAGGTACACGAACTGCCCCTTTTCGACGACCAGATTGACGTCCTGGAGGATCAGGCTGTCCCCCTGGTAGATATTGCAATGCTTCAGTTCTACGATGATTTCGGCCATGATAAGTTGAATATCGGTTGGAGTCCGGCAAAAATAAGGAAAAAATCCTCCACCCTGCAGGGTGAAAGCTACGAATCCTTGTCCGGGCGAAGCATCAGCCGGAGCGTTGAGTCGTTGGCAAAATAGCTCATCATCCAGTTCAGAAAGATAAAGAGCCGGTTCTTCACGCTCAGAATGAGCATCAAATGCACGAACATCCAGGTCAGCCACGCGAAGAAACCCTGAAAATGCAGCCGGGGCAAGTCGACCACGGCTTTTCGCTTACCCACCGTCGCCATCGTGCCCTTGTTATGGTATTCGAACTCCACTTTCGGCTTTCCGCGCAACTCCCGCTTGAAATTGCCGGCTAAATTGGCCGCCTGCGCGATCGCGACATTCGCCAACTGTGGCTGTCCGTTCGGATATTTCGGGGTTGCCATCCACGCGATGTCGCCGATCGCGTAGACCCCTTCAACGCCTTCCACCTCATGATAGCGGTTTGTCTTCAGGCGGTTCCCCTTCAACACGCTGGAGTCAGGGATACCCTCTATCCGGTTACCTGTCACGCCTGCCGCCCAAATGAGGTTCCTGGCCGTAATGGTTTCGCCGCTTTTCAGTCTGACGGTCTCGCCGTCATAGTCTTCCACTATCGTACCGGTACGGACAATAACTCCAAGTTTCTCCAGATACTCGCGCGATTTGGTCTTGGATGGCTCGCTCATGGAATTGAGCGTATGGGGCGAACCTTCGAGAAGGTATATCGTAAGCCTCGAAAAGTCGATCCGCGGATAGTCCTTCGGCAGAATATACTTTTTCATCTCCGCCATTGCGCCGGACAATTCCACTCCGGTCGGGCCGCCGCCGACGATGACGAAGTTCAACAAGGCCTGCCGTTCCGCCGGTCCTGCGACGATCGTATCCTCGAAGGTTTGCAGGATGCGGTTGCGGAGGGCCATCGCATTCGGAACGGATTTCATCGGGAAGGAGTGGTCCTGGATACGCTGATTTCCGAAAAAATTGGTGGTGCAACCCAATGCGATCACCAGGCGGTCATAAGGCACCTCCCCCACGCTGGTATGAACGACTTTCGCTGCCGTGTCCACACGTTCCACCCCGGCGATATGGATATTGACGTTCCGGGTATGCTGGAATACGCGCCTCAACGGAAATGAAATACTGGAAGGTTCGAGGCGGGCCGTGGCTACCTGGTACATTAGCGGCTGGAACTCGTGGTAATTATGGCGATCTATGAGGGTTAATTCGTAATGCGTATTATTGAGTGCTCTGGCAACGCGAAGCCCTGCAAACCCGGCCCCGATGACGACGATGCGTTTGTTGACGCTGGAATCCTGTGCCATACGATGATATCTCCTGACCCATAAAATTACGACAATTTGATTTGTACGACTGCAGGATTACTGCAGCATGTTTTTATTTATTCGCACTGGGTCCAATCAACATTCATTTTAAAAACCTTAACGTATGAAAGAAATTTTGCGCTACCTGTGCGAGAATTACTGGCAACTCACCAATGACGCCAAACATTACATCCTCGAAAATACCGATGAGATCCGGATCGCAGCCGGAGAGGTTCTGCTGAAGCCGGGAGAAACGTGCAATTATGTTTGGTTTATCAAGACGGGGTTGCTCCGCGCCTACCAGGAACACTACGACGAGAAGCGCGGCACGTTCAAAATATACAACAACTGGTTCATGACGGAAAATGACATCGCCACATCGGTCGTCAGCTGTTTCCGCCAGGTGCCTTCCGTGGAGACCGTCGAGGCCGTCGAGGACACCGTTGTTTTCCGGATGTCAAGGAAAGACCTTCTTGCGGGCGTGGAACGTTTTCATAGTCTTGCACTGCTGACGCTGTTCATCGTGCTGAAGTACTACTGCGACACAAAGATCCTGGAGGGCTTCCTGCGAATGAAAGACCCGGAACATCTGCAGCAATATATGCTGCAGACATGCCCGGAATTACTTGGCCGGCTCAGCGAGAACCTGAAGCATTCTTTCTTCGGGATCAGCGACACCAAGTACCGGAATGTGAAAAGCGGCAGGGCCGCGGGCAAGGAAGCGGGCGGATCGAATGCATCGAAAAAAAGCAATAAGAAATCCGGAGGAAAGTAATGCGGCTTTCTTTATGTTTTATTGACCTGTGGGCATAAAAATTTCTGTTTCTTAATACGGCAGGCACAAATCCTTTCGCTGCTCAACTTAAGATACCTCACTTTTTAGCCTTTCCTGCGCAATTCTTCCCGGCAAAACACCCCCCACCGGCGCACCGTCCATCTATCTTTACTCCCACAAGAGACGATGAGTTAGGGGTGTCTGAATAAGGTGGGTAACCCGGTGCGTTGGCGCGGTAAGCGAGTTGCCGCAACGGTGGGAATTGACCAGGGTTACCCCCTTATAAAAATGCCGCTCTGCTTGTCCTCTCCCCTCCGGCCGGTGGGATCGATTATTCACATTTAAAAAAGTACAAAAATGAAATTGCCAATGGCGCTTCTGACAGGATTTTTCCTGGTCAGTCAGCCGAACCATGCCGCGGCCCAGGGAGGGGTCGCAGTCAACCATGATCAAATGGAGATCTGCTGCCAAAAAATTTCCCGGGACATCCAGCGGATCTACTATCTCAGCAACAGGAACGGGAAAATGAGACTGGTCGTAAGAGGCATCTATGCGCGCGGAACGACGCTTTTTTTCTCGCTGAAACTGGTCAATCGCTCGGCGTTGGATTATGACATCAACAGCATCCGGTTTTATGTCGCTCAAAAGCAAAAGGGAAATCGTATTCCCAGGCGGCTGGAAGAACTGAAACCGGTCTTTGTGTTTGACAGCGCCCGGCAGGTCCCCGGCCATGATAAACTGACCTGTGTTATCGCGATCCCGCGTCATACCCTTGCCCGGCACTGCCGCCTACAGATTGAGGTCATGGAAAGAAACGGAGCCCGGCCATTGCTGGTTCAGGCGGCGGGGTTTACCCTGCAAATCGCGAGGAGTATATAGTGTGCGAAGCACGGTATCGAATTATTTTATCACCTTTTAAATTAAACTAAAATGACGGAAAATGTAAAGTTCCTCCACGAAAGGCTCAAATATCTGGGCTTCGGCGAAAATACACTGCTCAATCAGCAGTTGGAGGAACACATCAACAACAACGAGCCGGAATTCGAATTGTTTACCGACGCTTTTTTTGACCGGATGGTCCGGATCGAGGCCAGGCTTCACTTCCAAAAACAGGATCAACAGGGGATCTATGTTTTCGACCGGTACATCGCCAGGATCGAGTATGAACAGGAACCGGACCGGAATAAAGCCCGTTCTTTTTACATCTACCGCGGGGTCGGTGTGACCTTCAAGGAAGCGTATAATTTGCTGGACGGGAGAGCGGCCCGCGTTGACATGATCAACCGGGATGACGAAAAGTACAGTGTTTGGGTTCAGCTTGATTTTGAGGAAAAAGACGGACACGGCAACTACAAATACAAGTATTACCGGTACTATGATCTGGAAAAAGTGCTGGAGCGGTATCCGATCCGGGAGTTGGAATCGCCGGACATGAAGAAGCCGATGCTGGCAGCACTCGAAAGAGGGAACCGGTACCTGGTGACACTTGGCGGAAGCAAGCCCGAACCGAAACATATCGAAGCAAATCCGGCAGAGAAATCCATCAAGATCTATACACCCGTACCCGAGGTCGCAAAAAGGCGGAGGACCGAAGCCAGAAGGCCCTCTGCCCAGCGGCTTTCCCCTGCCATCCCGGAGGTAGCGGAAGAAAAATCCACCGGCGATCAGGAATTGTCTGAAGAGACAATCGGCCTGTCAGGAAAGTAACCCCCTTTTTTAACAGCTGCGGCCGGTCTTTGCATCGGCCGCAGCATTATCAACAAACTTAATCATATGTCTTGCGCACCATATCCCAAACTGCAGGCCACGCCTGATTTTGCAAGTTTTCAATTTACCAGTCCCGTCCAGCCCGAACCCGTTGTCCGTCAGGTTAGATTTATCCGGGACGTACCTGACCTATACGTGGTCGATGTTCGCAACAAAACGCAGGTAAAGGAGGATCCCGCTTGGGTGGAAAGCACCGATTTTCGGCAGGTGGTAGCCACCGTGACCCAAATCATCGAAGTTTACTCAGAACGTTATCCGCGCCGGATATTCCGGTTTTGCGGTGACAGCCGGTTGAAAGACCTCGTATTCCGGACGATGCTGAACCGGTACTACGGCTTACTTGCAGGAATGTTTGAGATCGCTTCCGACCAGTGTGTATTGTATCGGGGACCGGGACACGATCAGCCGATGCCATTCAACATGGGCAGAAAGCCGATCCCTTACCTGACCATCAATACCATCCGAAACACGCAGACCGGAGTGAGCAGGATGTTCAAATCCACGTTTACCATCGAGACGGATAGGAATGTTCGGGTTGGTCTGACACTGCCTCCGGTATAAAGAGCTTTACCGGCACGGAGTCAAGGCTCGAGCGGAGCGACCGTGCCCAGCGGCGGTTGATCTTCCAGCGTAAGTTGCACCAGGCAGGTGATCAGTATGCCGAAGCAGGCGATCATCGTATATGCGGTCCTGAGTCCGGCTAATTGGGCGACGGAGCCCACCAGCGGCGGGATGATCAGGAATCCGAAATATGCGACGGTCGACACCGCGGCAATCGAGCTGCCGCTGCTCATTCCGGGCGTACGGCCGGCCATGCCAAAAACCATCGGGATCACGCAGGATACGCCAAAGCCGGTGAGAATAAAACCAAATCCCGCCGTCAGCGGATAAGGAAAACAGACAGCCGTCAGCAAACCGAGGCCGATCAACCCGCCGCTGTAGGTGAGCGTTGTCTTGATGCCGAAACGGTTGACGACCCGGTCGCCCGTCAACCGGCCGATTGTCATGGCGATCATATAAACCACAAAACCGAGCGTTGCAACACTCCGGCTGGCATGGACTGCTTTACGAAAATAGATGCCGCTCCAGTCGATCATTGTGCCCTCACAAGCCATGGACGCAAAGGAAATCAAGCCGTATTTGGCCAGGGTCTTATTCGGCAGGGTAAACCAGGGCCGGCGCTCCCGAGCCGCTGGTTGTTGTCGCAGGCTTCCCGGGAAGGCGTACCAACAAAATGTGCTGAGCAGCACGCCAACCAACAGAAAATGCCAGCCGGGCGCGACCGAAAAAGAAACCATCAGCGAACCCAACGCGGCGCCTCCGAACATGGCCAGGCTCCAAACTGCATGGAACCGGGCGATAATCGACCTGTCGAACAATGACTGTACACCAACGGATTGTGCATTCGCTGAAATGTTCATCAGATTGCGCGATGAGCCGAAACAAACCAGGGCTGCTACCAGTTCCCAGGTTTGACTTGCGAATCCGATTAGGCAAAGCATGAGATTGAAACTGACCGCGCCGATCATCATAATCCGACGGCTGTCAAAACGGCTCAGCAGAACCGACGTGATAGGTGCCGTCCCCATGAGTCCGACGGGCAAGGCAAAAAGTACCGCGCCGAGCTGCGCTTCATTGAGGTGTAATTCCGTTTGAATGGTAGGAATGCGGGAGGCCCAGGTTGCGAAACCGAAACCGGAAACAAAGAAAAAGATCGCCACCATGAACCGTGCCCGTCGTGGGGATGGCTGCTGCCTGGCCTTTTTTGTCATCTGTGTTAACACTACTTAAAGAATTCGCAAAAATAGCAATCTGGCCATCTTTTTGATGAGTTTTTTGTTATCCAAAAGAACCTCTTCGCTCGGAATCGAATTTGCTTCACTTAAAAAAAGGAGGTTTTATGGCTACAAGAGATGTTATGAGGAGAGGCGAATCACTTCCCTCAATTTTCCACGATTTCTTCAAACCCTGGGACCGTTGGTTTGATTCCAATGGCGGTTCCACGATGCACATGATGACGATTCCAGGAGTCAATATTGTGGAAAGAAAGGATCATTTTGAGATCTCCCTGGCTGCACCAGGCATGAAAAAGGAAGACTTTAACATCGACGTGGAAGGTAATTTGCTGACTATTAGCGCTGAATCGGAACAACGACGCGAGGATAAGGACAGGGACGAGCGGCACACCAGGCAGGAATTTAATTATACGTCCTTTTCCCGTTCCTTTACGCTGCCTGAAGGCGTCATGCGGGACAGAATTGACGCGACCTATGAAAATGGTTTGCTGAAATTGGTGATGCCCAAGACCGAGGAGGCAAAGAAATCCCCATCAAAACACATCACCGTGAAGTGATGGATGAGATAAGTTCGGCCGCCGCATCATCGGCGGCCGAATGTATTTTTGCGGCCCCTGGTTGACATTCCAGCGGGGAGGAGTTGTTGAAGTCCCCGGCGGGGTTACTGCGTGACGACCTAATTTTAGCGAGTTACTACTAATGAATTGGTTATTAAACTATTCAATTAGTTTCTTAAAAAAAGTTTGCCCCCCAACCCGGATTAGGATACTTTTAGGGCGAGCGCAACCAACTGTCAGCCCGTTATGGAGAACATTTTTAAGGTCCTTTCCGATGAGCTGCTGGGATTTTCCGGCCTTAGTCCTCTGCTGGACATGTACCACAAGAATGACTTTTCGCCTTTGCACACCGTTTCCGGGTTGCTGGGCGCCGTTTCCCCCGTTATCCCGCTTCTGCTGCTGATCGAGATTGTACGGGCTCTGGTCTATCGACGTTTCAAGATTGAAGATTACCGGATGCCCTTCCTGGTCTATATCGCCAACCGGTTTATCTCGCGCTTCATCAGCATCGCCGCGATCGGGTTTTGCATCGGTGTCTTCAGCCGGACAGCCTTTCTGAAGACGACCTTTACCTGGTATTGGTTCCTGTTCGGGTATGTCGTATGGGAGCTATCCCATTTTGTCTATCACTATCTCGGGCACAAGGTCCGCATCTTCTGGTGCCTCCATTCCACTCACCACGCCCCCGAGGCCATGAACCTCTCCGTCACTTATATGCATTTCTTCCTGGAGGCCCCCTATGCCGACGTCATCCGCACATCGATCTGTATCCTGGTGGGAGTAAACCCGCCGATGCTCTTCCTGATCATGGCGATCGACGGCACCTGGGGCGCTTTCATCCACGTCGGAGAAAACATCATGCGCGACGCGCGGATGGGTTTTCTGGGGCGCCTGATCCTGACGCCTTCCCATCACCGGGTCCACCATGCCCGGAACGCGCTTTATATCGATACCAATTTTTGCAACCTGCTGAATATCTGGGACCGGGTATTCCGCACCTATCAGCCGGAAGACAGGACCGTGAAGATCGAATACGGGATTACCCGTCCGGTGAGGACAAGGAGCTTTTGGGACATGTACTTTGGGGAGTTTGTTTGCCTTGGGCGCGATATCGCCCGCGCCCCCGGGATCCGGAACAAGTTGCTGTACATTTTCATGCCACCCGGCTGGAGTCATACCGGCGACCATAAGACTGCGAGGGTCCTCCGTGCGCAAGGTCGCTTCCAGGGGGGCGTAAGGGCTGGCCCGGCCGAAAGAGATACGGTGGCTGGCGGCGATTTGCTTGGAAGCGGAGAGCTAGCTGAAAGCGGAGAGTTAGCCAGCGACGGCAGGTGAGCTGACCGCCGAGCGTTGGAGGCGGCGAAGAACCCTCGGATTTTCCCGCGGCTGAGGAAACGGTTTCCGACTGCGCCTTGGTTCCTGTCATTGGGAATCCGGTGGGGAAAAATAATCTGCAAAAAATTTGCCGTCAGTTCAATTTGGCTTATTTTTGCGATCCCAAAAAAGCATGTCTTTTTTGTGTTTGGTTGATTGCGTAGCTCAGTTGGTAGAGCAATACACTTTTAATGTATGGGTCCTGGGTTCGAGTCCCAGCGCGATCACTGGTATGTAAAATGGCACTCCGAGGAGTGCCTTATTTTTTTCCAAAAGTCCCGCCTGGCCTGGTTTTCATGTTAACAGGCATATCAAATCGCAACCAATCGAATCAAATCGCGAGGGTACCAACGATGGTACCAAATAGTGACCGTCAATTTTCATCCATAAGGTGCCGAATCCGCTCCAATTCTATCACATCAATCTGATCTTTGGGGCGGTTGACGGCTCTTTTGTTTTCAATAAGCTGATTAATGTGCAGGAAAGGCACTTTAATTCCGTCATCGACGTCGCCTGTGTATCGCTGATACCCATGAAGATTTGCTGCGTATCCACCCACCATAATGTATCGAACGCCTTCTTTTTGCAAAGCCGCCCAAAATTTCAATATCTCTTCGTCGAAAATGTCCATGAAGATTATTTGCTGACGAATGGCTTATACGTAATGACAGCCTTCTTCATTGTCCGCTGGATTTTATATAAGCGGGTCGCCATCAGAAAGCGCTCTTTGTAAGATCGGCGAAGGCTTTCCCGAAGCAAATCCATCTCCGCTTTTTCGAAGTCCGGTTGTTGCCTGGGTGGGACATTTTGAATATTTCCAGTAGAATTCAATTTCATCTTGCTTTAAACGCGATTTACTAAAAATCGGGTATTCCGCAAAGCCATTGCCATCGCTTATAAATTGGAATCTTCAGGTTAGCCGACATAGGATATCAATCAAATAATTGGCTTATCCCATTTTTATTTTCACGGAAAGCCACGTACGGGTATTAGGTTTCACTTTGCTTTCTTTTCCGCCTTCCTTTGTTGATGCATATTGGCAGGGGGAAATGACAGCCCGCAATTTGGCAAAGGTTTCCACAACAAATTACGCATCTTTTTTGTAAAAATTGAGACGTTAGGCGGTTCTCAGATGACTGCAGCTACTGGAACCAAAAGAGTCCACCTGGGGCCAGAGGGCTTTCCGATTCTGATTGAGCGAAATCAAAAGATTGTATTAATTTTGACTTCACTGATCGCAAATATTCTACTTCGTTAGCGACAGTTGTTTTTCTGAAAGGCAAGCTATCGGGGAGCGTGCCTTCCCTCTAAAATCTCAACGGGTTTCGATTACCTGCACCGGCTGAGTGCATGCCCGGGAAGGTGACGCTGCTGCCTTAAATATTTCAATATGAGAACATTTGTAATGGGCGACATCCATGGCGCCCACAAGGCCCTATGCCAATGTCTTGAATTAGCTGCATTCGATAAGCAAAGAGATGAATTGATCCAACTTGGAGACATTGCCGACGGTTATATTGCCGAGATTGCGGAGTGTGTCGATGAACTGCTGGCCATCGAAAACCTGGTTGCTATCAAAGGAAATCATGATGAATGGTTCAATCAGTACATTCTAACGGGATACCATCCCGACAGATGGGCACAAGGCGGCGCCGCGACCGCAAAGTCATATTTGCGGCGGGCCCAGAAGAAGCCGGCCATGTTGCCATCATCGGCCGGTTACAAGACTGCCTTGAACCCTGGCGATATTCCGGATACGCACCAGCGATTCTTTCAAAGCCAGCACTTGCATCACATCGACAATCGGGGTAACTGTTATGTTCATGGCGGATTCGACCGGACGCGGCCGTTCAAAGGTCAGGAGCCGCAAATATATTACTGGGACCGAACCTTGTGGCTCGCAGCATTGTCCTTTGAAGCGGGCGCCCGCGGAAAGGGGGGCGGGAAATTCGGAATAGCCTCCGAATTCAACAAAATCTTTATCGGTCACACCAGTACTACAAACTGGAAAACTGACAAGCCGATGCAGGCCGCAAACATCCTAAACCTGGATACCGGCGCCGGTTCCGGGGGGCGTCTTACGATAATGGATGTGGACTCGGCCCAAATCTGGCAATCGGATACGATCAGGTCCCTTTATCCGTAATCAAAACGGCGCATACCTGAAGGACTTGTCCGGATGCGGCGGCGGCGGCGGAACTTCGACCGGTTCCGCGGCGATCTTCTTCTTTAGGTAGTCGATAGCGGCGTCCAGTTGCGCGTCAGCTCCGCGATACGTGGCAAAAGGCAGATCGTCAACGACAATATCGGGATCTACACCATGCCCTTCGATCAGCCATTTGCGTTCGGGGCCGTAGACGCCCAATTCGGCGGCACTGGCGATGCCATTGTCAACCAGCGTATTGTCGGAGGACAGCCAGATTTCGCCGCCCCACGTGCGCATTCCGATGACCTTCCCCATCCCCAGCCGCCGGAAACCTTCCGCTATGGCCTCTCCATCGGAAGCGGTTGTTTGATCGCATAGGAGCACCATATGTCCGCGAAAAGCCTCCTGCATATTCCACGTCGGACCGCCCGAGCGTGCCTGCCAGTACATCCATGCCTTGCGCAATAATTTCTCGAGCACCCAGCTGTCTATGTTGCCGCCGTTATTGTGGCGGACATCGAGGATCAAACCCTTGCGGTTGAAGATCGGGTAATATTGCTTGACGAAATCATCCATGTCACCGGAACCCATGGCCCGAAGATGGATATATCCGATCGCTCCATTGCCTTCAGTTTCCGTCCGTGCCCGGCGCGTGAGCTCCCATTCACCGTATCGAAGGCTCCTGTCGGCGACATAACTGATCGGCCGGACGACTTCTTCATACGCCCGCCCCGAATGGCCGGTAAGACTGAGCTTCACGGGTACGTTGACCTTATTGGCCAGCAGCTCCGAAATATCCGGGACGGAGGCAACAGGCGCGTTGTCGACGGCGGTAATGACATCACCCTCACGGATCTTCAGTTCCGGTTTGTCCAATGGTGACGACTCATCGGGATAGTCCGGATCACTTTCATAAATGTGTTCTATCCTGACCCCCGCGGCCGTCCGCTTGAGCCGGGCGCCGAGGAAACCAACGGGGATATGATCGGGCGACACACGCTTGTCCCCGCCATACACAAAGGTATGCAGGGCCGACAACTCGCCGACCATTTGCGCCAGGAGGTCGTCAAGCTCATAGCGGTCGGTCAACCGCTGGACAAGCGGTTCGTATTGTTTGCGGACTGCCAGCCAGTCGACCTTGTGGAGGTCGCGGTCGTAGAAGTAGTCGCGCATCATCCGCCAGGCATCGGCAAATTCTTCTTTCCATTCCTCCATGGGGTCGACGAGGAAGTTCCAACTCGCGAGCTCGACTTTGGTCTTTTCCGGGTCGACCTTCTGACCGTTGGCATCATCAATGGTCATGGTCCCATTCCGATAGCTGACGAGGATCTTCTTTTTATTGGCCGATATGATGTAACCGGCCACGCCGGTAGCAACCTCCACCGGATCGTATTTCCTGCTTTCCTTTGTCTTCAAGGCATACAACCGGGCGCCATCGTGGTTCCCGGGGGCACCGAAGTCCATCCAGTACAAACAGCCATCCGCGGTTTCGAGATTGTCGAGGTTGCCGTTCTTCAGGGGCAGCTCATAGAGCTTCTTCTGCAGCCGGGCCCAATCATAAGCGCGCGACGCCGGCGGCATTTTGGCACTGCCTTCCCGCTCCTGTTTTGCCACCGGCGTGAACAGGCTATCCGTCAGCCAGGAGTCAGTCGTCAGGAAAGGGAACCGCGCATTGGTATCCAGCGGCATCGCATAGAAATTCCGCGTGTTCGTATAGAACGGTTCGGGCTGGCGGGGACCCCAGGGCGAGGTCACCAGCGTGTGGAGGTTCCGTTCGGAAATAAAGTACAACCACTTCCCGTCCGAAGACCAGGCCGGGCTGCTGCTGTTCAGCCGCGACGTCGTGACCGGCTGCATCTTCATCGTCTCGCGGTCCACGACTGACAATTGGTCGACCTGGTTATCCAGTCCCTGGTCAAAGCACAGGAAGCGGCTATCCGGCGACCAGCCGAACTGGCCGATCCCGCTATAGGATTTATCATACTCAAAGCAGATGGTTCCGGTAGCGACATCGACGATACGCAGCACGTCGTTCTTGTCGTCATAGGCAATAAATTTCCCGTCCGGGGATATGCTGAAATGCCGGATCATTACCGGCGTATGATGGGTGATTTGCTTCCCCGCGTCGCTGCCGTCGGCAGCCATGCTCCAAATCTCGTTCTCGCCGCTGGCATCGGAAAGGACCGCGATAGTCCGGTCGTCGATGAAATGCACCAGCCTGTACCGGATACCGCTCCGGCGTGTCACCTCTACCCAGCGGTCGCTTCTGGCCGGGGAAACAAAAACGCGGCCGCGACTGATGATCGCCACATAATTGCCGTTTGGCGAAAGGTCCATATTCGTGATCGACTGAGCGGGACTCTTGATCCACTTTGGCTTTCGCTGGTCGAAATCGGAAACCAGCCGGATGTCGAGCATCTTATCACTGTTGTCCTTTGTATCGTACAGCCAGAGGTCAGCGCCTTTTTGATACACGATCCTGCCCTCCGACATCGACGGCGACCCGATGTCCCAGCCTTTGGAATGAGTCTCCTGTTTCGCGTCTTTCCCGTTCGGATCCATCGACCAGATATTCATCGTACCGTCGCGGTCGGAAAGGAAATAGACGCGGCCGTTATAAAGCATCGGGTGGCTGCTGGTGCCGTCGAAGTCACCGGTAAGATTGACCGCCTCCGATTTGCCGTCGAAGCGCCAGATCTGCTCGATGTAACCGCCTTTGTATCGTTTGGTCTTGCTGCCCTGGTTGGGAAGGCGGGTAAAGAACAGTAAGCCGTTTTGATCATACACCCCGTCCGCGGCCTGGAACAACGGCACCTGCTCGGTTGCCAAACTACCCGGATCGATCTTCACCAACTGCGGGATCGGATAGCCGCTGTACGCGGCGGTCGCGAACAGGAGCCGGCCGTCTTTCAGCCAGTCGGCCGGCCGCGCGTTACCGTCCAGGTCATAGGTCAGTCTCTTGGGAACGCCTCCATCAAGCGGCATGACGTACACTTCGTTCGACCCCTCGTATTGTCCTGTAAACGCCACATTCCGCCCGTCCGGGGAGATCAGGGGATTGGTCTCCAGGCCTTCATTTGTCGTCAGGCGAGCCGTGGCGCCACTGGCCAGATCATACTTCCACAGATCTCCCTCGGCCGTGAAGACAATCGTCTGATGCCAAATGGCCGGTGTGCGGTAATAGCCCTTTTTCTGCGCATTCGCGGCGACGGCAACCAGCAGCATGGATAACAACCCAGTTAGCTTTCCTGGCATGGCGAGTAGTTTTAGGCGTTGAAAATAAGGAAATTGGGCAAATCCGGATCCTTTAACTTTTTTGAAGCTTTTTATCTCGTAATTTGAATATTCGATGGCGATCTCCCGCAAACGAAGCGCTCTCCTCGGCTGTCTTTTAGCCATTACCAGTCTGTCGATGGCCCAGTCCGCCACCAATAACGAGATCGATTTTATCAGTGATACCCAGCAACCGATGGCGGTGGAGAAAGTGAAGCTCCGGCCGAACCATAATATCAAAGCAACCTCCTTGCTGCTGGCGGACATGCTGCGCCAAAAACCGCTCGCGATATACATGCTTGGGGATGTCGTAGGCGTCGGGTCCAGCAATCTCAAGTGGCGTGCCATGGACAGGTTCCTGGCCAGCTGTAGAAAAAATAACATTTCCGTCCACGCGCTACTCGGCAATCACGACGTGATGTGGAGCCGGAGGAAAGGCGAGCTCAACTTTCAGCATAGATTTCCGGACAATGTGGACGTCGGATATGTCAGCATCATCGATTCGATAGCGATTGTCATGCTAAACTCCAATTTCAGGAAACTATCGGCCGTCGAAATAGATAAACAGCAGCGCTGGTATACCGCGATGCTCCAGCGCCTGAACGGCAATGATTCCATCAGGACTATCATCGTCAGCTGCCATCACGCGCCTTACACCAATAGCAGGATTGTGGGCTCTTCTCTGCCGGTGCGGCGTTATTTTGTACCGGCCTTCATTCAAACGGCCAAATGCAAACTTTTTATCACAGGCCATGCGCATGCCTTCGAACATTTTAAGTACTCGGGTAAGGACTTCCTGGTCATCGGCGGCGGGGGCGGTCTTCATCAGCCATTGGATACATCCGCCAAAAGTCTCCCGGATATCGCCTGTACTTATAAGCCCATGTTTCACTATTTGTCGGTCCAGCGGACCGGCGACAGGCTATTGATCAGTTCGCACTTTTTAAAGCCGGATTTCTCGGGTGTCGACAAAGGATATTCATTCGAGTTAAGTCTCTAGCGGGGTGAGGAGGATATTCCTCAGTGCATTCTTTGTCGGGCATCGGATAGCTTCCCCGCTTCGCCGGTAGCGAATCGCATCAGTCCGTTGGCACGGATTTTTTTATTCGCATAAAAAAGGTGTTGTGATGGCGGTGCAGTGGGAAAGATGGAAGGAAAGCAATTGGCTCATATATTCTGTTTTATTATTTGCTGCAGTATATCTTGCCTTCATAGCGTTCTCGATACATCAGGGGATATTCTATGCGGGCGATCAGGGCATCAAGTCTTTGCAGGTCGAACAGATCGCGAAAGGATACGGCTTCAAATACCTCCATCTTCCGCAACCGGAATGGGTTCGGACGATCTGGCAGGACGGGTTCAGCCCGCTGAGGGAACCTACCTTTTACAGGTCTGCCGCGGGCTACGTCATCGTCTATCCGCCGGCCTTTCAAATTATAAGTGCGTGGTTATTCGAAAAATGGGGAACGGCCGGTTTGTACATCATCCCGATGTCGAGTACGGTGATCCTGTTGGTATGGTTGGTCAGCCTGCTGAAGCGCTGCGGTGTGCTGCCGGTCATGACCGCATTCGCGCTTTTCCTCCTGGTATTTTGCTCGCCGCTGGCGCTGTACGGGGTAATGTTCTGGGAACACCTCCCGGCGGTCATGCTCCTGTTCGCCGGTGTGGCTTTTATCGCCAGACCTCAGCGGAGTGCGGCCAGAGCAGCGGGCTTGGGTCTGGTCTCCGGATTGGCCGTTTTTCTCAGGCCGGAGGCGTTGGCGATGGATGGGCTGTACGGTACCGCGGTCGCGCTGGTCTATTTTGTCCAACGCCGGCGTCCGGATGCCGCGCGGCTGTTCGGGAAGGCGCCGGTAATCGCTTTTTTGACCGGCATGGCGTTGCCGGTGATGGCGTTTTTTGCGTTCAATAAGGCCGAATACGGTGCAATTCTCGGCGCCCATGGAAAGCAGCTGTTTACCGATACGGACCCCGACACCCTGCTGAGCTGGCGTCACGGACTGAGGAACCTGTGGATGAACAATTATCTCAGCACCCGCCATTTCCTCTTTGTCCTTTTCCTGATCCCGCTGGTCATCCGCGCCATCTTAACCAGGCGGCTCACCGATATAAGACCTGTTTTGTTAGCCGGGATCGTGATCGTTTATTCGCTCGCAACTCCCTGGGTGCTGCCCAACGACGGCGTCGTCCAGTGGGGAGCGCGATATTTCCTGCCCATCATCCCGGTTACCCTCGTCGCGCTGTTCCTTGCGACAAAGCACTGGCCGCAGTGGGAGTGGAACCGGCTTTCGGTCTGGCGGTGGAATCGCTTTCCGGTCTGGTTGTCGGGCCTGGCAGTGGTCTTTACGGTCTATTGCTTTTACCACAATACGCACGGAGGGGGTTATAAAGAAGTGCGGTGGCGATACAACCAACGGTTGACGAAGGTCTACCGGCTCGTCGACAGCCGGCCAGGGAACGTGGTCATTGTTTCACACCATTGGATGATCAATGACTTCGCATACCTCTTCGATAAGGATTATTTCTTTGCTGCGTCCAACAATGACAGTTTGCGCCGGTTGTTGCCTTTGTTAAAGGCAAACGGCGTTCACAAATACATCTTCATTTTTGACCCGCGGGTACCAAGCCTGCCCACCATGCTTCGTGATTCCACCACAAATCACTGGTGGAATGAGCGGGCGCGGAACGTCTATGTCAAGCAGGACTACGCAGCCAAAGTATTTGCGATCCAGTAGGGGGAAGGGAAGAATGATCCAGGACGATCTTCCAAAGTGATTGATAGCCTTGCATTTGCACATCAACCCTCCTTCCTTTTACCGCCAGGCAAAAATATACTCATCCCCGTTCGACCGGGTCCCCGTTTCCCTCGTTCTTTATGATGTAACTTCATAACGGGCGCAACCGCGCTCACCAAACATTTGCTATGCGCCGGCCGGGACTGAAATGTTGGATAATGGTATTGGCCATCCTGGCAGCAGCGCTGCCTTCCAGGGAACAGGGCCAATCGTGTCCGCTCAACATTAATTTTTCCACCGGCAACCTGACGCACTGGGAGGCCTACACCGGCAATAATAAAAATGGCAACGACTCCAACGATATCCTGCTCGTGTACGACTCCAGCCGCCAGGCGCCTCTGGGCACCGTCGGCGTCGCCACGCTTCCCGAGTACCATCTTCCCGGCGTAAACGGCGTAACGGTGATTACCGGTCAGGGGCTCGACCCGTTCGGCAGTTTCCCCACCATCCCTACGATTAACGGTTACGCCTATCACTACTCCATTTTACTCGGCTCCACCGCCGTTACGAATCACCAAACAAGCGATCCGAATAACCAGCAGCCGGGCGCTCCTCCGCCGAGCAGCGGCCCGCAAGGCGGTTATGTGCGGGGCATCAGGTATCTGATCAACGTTCCAACCGGCTCGCCTTCGATCCCCTACACAATGACCTATGCGTATGCCATGGTGCTTGAGAACGGCACGCATGCGTCCGAGGATCAGCCGATGGCCCGGGCGATCGTCAGCACACCCGGCGGCGTGATAACGTGCGCATCGCCGAAATACTTCCTGGCGACCAGCGCCGGCGGTCTCGATTCGGCTGCTGCGCGGGCAAATGGTTTTACACCTAGTCCGGTGCCCACCCCGAATGAGTCACCAAACGCCGGGAGTACAGGGCAGCATCTGAAAGATGTCTGGACGAAGGGATGGACCGAGGTCACCTTCGATCTGTCGGCATACCGGGGCCAGCAGGTGGCGTTGACTTTCGAAGCGGACAATTGCGTGCCAGGCGGCCATTTTGCGTATGCCTACTTTGCCATCAGAGATGTCTGCGCGGGTTTGGGGATCAGCGGAGATACCCTTGCCTGCACCAATAGTACCGTCAGGTATTCGATCCCTTCGCTCGAGAATGCGATATATGCCTGGACTGCCTCTCCCGGCTGGACGATCGATTCCGGGGGGACCGGCAACATCGTCCTCGTCAAGGTAGGCTCACAGCCGGGGTGGATCGTCGCGAGAGAGCAGAACAGTTGCACGACCCTGACCGACAGTCTCTTTGTCAGGTTATACAAAGGCGCTCTCCCGCAGGCGGCGATCGATCCCCGCGATACCACCATTTGCTACGGCCAGTCTGCGCCGTTGCAGGCGGTGGTCACTACCGGCACGGACTATGACTGGGAAAGCCCGGGGGCAGGCCAGGAAGGAAGGAAAGGCGCGATCCAGGCGGTTCCCTATAGCACAGGCCTCGTGGTCACGCCCATGCAAACGACCGCGTACATTTTGACCATTCACAACGACGGCTGTCCGATTCCCGTCACCGATACCATGACCGTAGCCGTCGTCCCGCCGATCCGGTTCACCTTGCCTGCGGACACGCTTGTCGTCGTCGATCAGCCCCTGCACTTTCAGGCTACCACCAACGACCCCTACGGAGACCGGTATGAGTGGACGCCGGGAACCGGACTGAACGACCCGGATGTTGCAGATCCGGTTGGCATCTACGGATCAGACATGACCGCAATCAGCTACCAGATAAAGGCGACGGACAGTTTCGGGTGTTACGGGACAGCAACCATACACGTCACGATCGCACACACCCTGCCGGATATATTCGTTCCCAACGCGTTCACGCCGGGCGGCAGCAGCAATAATATTTTCCGGCCCGTCTGCATGGGCATAGCGTCGCTTGACTATTTCCGCGTGTTCAATCGCTGGGGTCAGTTGATGTACAGCACCGCTCAAATGGGTGATGGATGGGACGGGCGTATTCAGGGAAATATGCAGGGAAGCAACACGTTCATGTGGATCCTGAAGGGGACCGACTATATGGGCAAGGTGATCACCAAAAGAGGAACCGTGGTCCTGATCCGGTAGGGAAAACGGGTGACCGTATCTTTTGGCCTGAAACGCTACCTGATAACGGTAAAAATATAGTGGACGCCTATTCCTCCTACTTTGAATGAAGACTGCCCATTGGCCGCCAGCTCCGTTGGTGTGTCATACTCCAGCTCCAACCGGTGTCTTCCATATTGGGCTCCGACCGCCAGTCCGGCGCTTATAGCCGTGTTCCCAGTATGGATTGTCTCATCGGTCCGGCCGTTCGTGCCGTCGGCGTATGGCGGATTTGTGCTATGATATGCCGTGTAGCTGGCAGTCCAAGTCGTATAGACACTCCCCGTGGAGCTTCGCACGAAGTCGGCATTCAGACCGATTTTGCCGTACGGTTTCCATTTGCCTTTGCTCGGGAATGTATATATAAAATATGCATTGGTGAGAAAAAGCGAATTGGAAAATGCAATGCGCTCTGAATAGTCGGCAATCTCATACCAGGTGTTGCTCAGTTGGCCTACCTTTGCCGTACCCGACCTTGTCGTACTGGAATGCAAAGTCGTGTAGCCGACCCCGAATCCAAAAGAATAGGCGCCAAAATGGCCGGGAAGGATGATGCGGCAGGTCAGCCCTGCCAGGGGAGAAACCGTTGATGGAAGTTTGGCCGTCGTAAATCCTGCGGCGAAAGTGGAGGGAAAGTCATGGATTACGGCCCCGGCATACACGTCGACTTGCATGGCAGCCGTCCGGTACTGTCTTCTTTTTTCCGGTTGCGCCTTTTTTCCCGTATGCGCTTCATTGAGCCGGATAACCATTTTCATAAAACCTGATTTGCTGTATCCCAACCGGCCCAAGTCAGCCGATTCCTGTTCCCATAAATTCTCCTTTGTCAGGTATTGGGCAAGTTCACTTCTATATTCGGCATCTTCAGAGATCAGCATATCCGCCTGTTTGATCTGGTACACCAATTCCAGCGGCTGGCCGCCGTTCTCGCTGATAAAATAATACACCCGTTCGGGCGAGATGAATTCGTACAGGGAGTAGGGACCGGCCACCAACAATTTTAAGAACGCGGTTTTTGTCTCTGTTCTGTTCAAATATTGCTGGGGAATGTTGTTCCCGCTGACGGGACCGAGATGATAGCTGATCCCGGCAGAGATATAGTCGCAATAGCCCGTAACACCAAAACCCCGGATATCTGTTGGTTTGAGCGTCTTTTGCACATTGTCGACGATAACGTTGACAGCCTCCGGGTTCCGGCCCCAATCGGCGTAGTCAATCTGGCACCGGACCGAGTCGCCGCCTTTTTCAATGAAATAGCCGGGAAGGAGATTACCGTTTGAAAAGGCCTTTTGTGAAACGGACACAATAAGGCATAGCAGTGTAGAACAAAGGAATTTAGACATGGCTCTAAATTAGCAATAAATCTCAAAAGTAAAAACCGTCGCCGATCCCCACTCCGGCCTCACAACAGGCCACTCGTTGCGCCCCCATCCACGCTCAGGTTATGGCCGGTAATATAGGAAGCCTTTTCCATTGCGAGGAATGCAACCGCCGCCGCGACCTCCTTACTTTCCCCCACCCGGCGCATGGGCGTTCTCGAGACGATGGCGTCGTTTCTTTTGGTATCCGCGAGCACGCCCTGGACAAGCGGCGTATCGGTAAACCACGGTGAAACGGCGTTCACCCGGATCCCGTGACGCGCCCACTCGACTGCGAGCTGGCGGCTGAGCTGGATGAGACCTGCTTTCGCCATTCCGTACGGGGGACCGGTATATAGATCGAAGGACCCGGCAACGGAAGCGATATTAATGACGGAGGCGCCCCGGCCTTTCTGCAACAGCGGCAAAAACGAACGGCAAAATTCGAAAGGAGCCAGCAGGTCGATCTCCAGCACTTTCATGTATTCTTCCCGTGTGTATTCCGCTGCTCGCTTCCGGATATTGATACCCGCATTGTTGACGAGGATGTCCAGCGATCCCCACTTGCGGCCAACCCAGTCCAGCAACTGCCCGCGATCTGCATCCGCTGCCGCATCCGCAACAATGCCGGTTACGGGATAGTCGGATCGCAGGAATTCTTCTTCCGCGACGGACACCTCGTCTGCCCCCCTGGCGGTAAACAGCACCTCGGCGCCGAGCGCAAGGAATTCTGCCACGATGGCCTTTCCGATCCCTTTGGAGCCGCCGGTCACCAGCGCGCGTTTGCCTTGCAGGTTCCAGGAAGTCATAATGAGTGTTTGAGTGCGTATGGTTCAACCATAACGCGGTATCTTTTTGCCAATTTAAGACAATCGGTGACAATCTATTGCTTAGCCTTGCGCCTTGCCGTATTCCCGCAGTTTGGCGCAGCCTTTTGCATTTTTTTGCACACTTTTATCCCATCTTGCGTTTTTTTGCGGTTTTTTGGCTTACTTTAGGCCGCACAAAACCAAAACGTAACGAAGCTGCCATGCTGAAACAAGAGAGACAGGCCTACATCCTGCACCAGGTGAACTTGCACAATCAGGTTCTGTCTACCAGTCTCAGCACGGATTTGGAGGTCTCTGAAGACACGATCAGGAGGGATCTCCAGGAGCTCGCGGACGGACAAAAACTGATAAAGGTGCATGGAGGCGCCCTCTCCCTGTCTTATACCGACTACCAACATCCGGCTACCCCGATCTATGCCCACGCGCAAAAAAAGCTGATCGCGGGAAAGGCCGCCGCACTCATCCAAAACGATATGGTCATTACGACCAGCGGTGGGACTACGCTGATCGAACTGGCCAGGCGCCTGCCCCAGCACCTGAAAGCCACGTTCATCTCGGGCAGCTTGCCACTGGCCCTTGAGTATTGTCATCATCCGTTGATCGATGTGATCCTGATCGGCGATAAGGTATCAAAGAATTCCCGCATCACCGTCGGCGGTGAAGCGATCGCCAGCATTCGTCAGATCAAGGCCGATATCTGTTTCCTTGGTGTTAACGCGATCGACGATCAGCACGGCATCACAGACAATGACTGGGAAGTCGTGCAGGTTAAAAAGGCCATGATCGAATCCGCCCGGAAGGTCGTTTGCCTGACGATCTCCGAGAAGATCAATTCTTTCCAGCCTTTTCACGTGTGCCCGGTGGAAGATCTCGACATGCTGATCACCGAACTGCCGCCAGGCGATCCCAAATTGAGGCCTTTCCGGCTGAAAGGCATTGAAATATATTAATCCGGCCCCTATAAAAATCACCTGCCGCCCACCTTACCCGATGAACAGAAAAATAGGCCCGTAATCATTTAAACATATCAAAACAAAAACTGACCATGAGAGCTTTTATCAGACCTTTTTTGTTTGTCATCGCCCTGGTCTCAAGCGTATTTCGCTTGCCCCAGGAACGGACCGTCTCGGACTCCGCGCGAGATCCAAAGGACGGAGGGCCGCTCGCCGGGGCCACCGTCTATAACAGACGCACGCACAACACCACGATGACCGACGAGCACGGCAAGTATAGCATCGCCGCGCACAAAGGGGACGTCATCGTGATCTCCCACGTTGGCCGCAAGACTTCGCTTCTGGCGGTAGGTCCCGATAATACCTATGTCACGAGGATGCCCGTGGAAGGCAGCGATATGGGCGAGGCCGTCGTCACGGCCATGGATATCAAACGAAACCCCAGGGAGCTCGGATATTCCGTCCAAACGGTATCCGGCGCGACCATCGCCCAAACCCAGCGGGACAACTTCATCACTTCACTGGAGGGCCGGGTCTCGGGTCTGACGATCACCTCCACCGGCGGACAGGCCGGCGCATCGGCTTCGATCGTCCTTCGCGGGTACAACTCGCTCGGGGGTACCAACCAGCCGCTCTTTGTCGTCGACGGGATCATCGTCGACAACAGCACCATGAACGAGAATTCATATGGTGGTACCGGCGTCGGGCTTGCGGCTGACCTGCCCAACCGCGACAATGACTATACCAACCGGATCGCCGACCTCAATCCCAACGATATCGAGTCGCTGACCGTCCTGAAGGGACCCGAGGCCACGGCGCTTTATGGCAGCCAGGCTTCCAATGGCGCCATCGTGATCGTGACGAGGAAACCGAAAGCGGGAAAAGGCGTCATGCTTACCTACGATGATAATTTCGCCACCCGAAAAATCACGCGTTTTGCCGCTGTAGACAACACCTACGGTCCGGGCTCCAGCAATGGCGTACCTACCGCGCCGCCGCTGACCGGCCAATTCACCGCGTTCGGTCCGGCATGGCCGTCGAATACGCCACTCTACGACAACCTGCACCATTTCTTCAAGGCAGGTTTTTCTCAAACCCATAACCTTTCTGCCGAATTTGGCGTCAAGAACGCCGGGTTCCGGGTTACCGGCTCCTATCTGAACGACGACGGTGTGATCCCCTTCAACAACTATTTGAGGGAAAACATTCGCATCGTCAACAGCACCAAGATCGGGAAGTATGTAGATATCCAACCTTCCGTGGAATACATCCATTCCGACAACCTGAAACCGCTGAAGGGCGCCTCGGGTTACCTGGAAGACCTCTATATCTGGCCCGCCAACTACGATATCAGAAATTGGGAAACAAAGAACGGCGGGAAGAATATCCTGTACCAAAGCAATGTGAATGCGGATTATGACAACCCGATCTGGGGCGCCAAGAACAACAAATCCCGTGACATTACGGACCGCGTCATCTCGACCCTCGGGATCAACATCAATCCGTTCTCCTGGCTGTCCCTCGCCGGCAGGTTCGGTTACGATACTTATAAACAAGACGGATACAGGTTCATCCACCCCGAGTCCTACCTGTTGGCAGCTTCCTCGGGTGGAAGCCTCGATAATTACTACCACCGGCAGAACAATTACAACCACACGATCACCGCGACGGCGCACAAGAAATTCGGCGATTTCAGCACCCGCCTGATCGCGGGCACCCAGTGGCTGGATTTCGAGACCAAGGCCTGGGACGTGACGGGTACCCACTTCAAGGACTCCACGAGCACGGACAGCAGCAATACGGCACCCAATACAAGGATCCGCCTGCTACGGAACCAGCAAGGCCTCCCTAACCTGGCCATTACCCGCGAGATCGCGTATTTCGGAGAGGCTACGGTGGGTTGGAAGGACCTCATCTATCTCACCTACTCCCATCGATTCGAGATCGCCTCCCCGCTGCCGAAAGCTCACCGGAATTACAACTATCCCGCCGCGAGCCTGAGCGTGATCATGTCCGACATCCTGCCGGCGATCAAGAACAACAACATCATCAATTATTGGAAACTGCGCGGATCACTGGCCAGCACCGCCCGGTTGAACGACCCCTATTCCAACCAATCGTTCTTCGTAAACAACCTGGCGACCCAGTATATACCGTCCTTTGCCTATGGCTATACCAATTCCAACCCGAACCTGCTGCCGGAACGGCAGCGCACCTATGAACTCGGTACGGAAATGCGACTGTTCAACAATGCGGTCAGCCTTGAAGCGGCCTATTATAACACCTATTGTTACGACCAGATCGCGCAGATATACCGCGCAAGCTATGCGACCGGCTTTATACTCAACACCGAGAATGCGGCTTCCACACGCAACCAGGGCGTTGAGATCACTTTAGGGATAACCCCCATCAAAAAGACGAATTTCAGCTGGGACATCCAATTCAACTTCAACCATATGTGGAGCAAGGTCCTCACCCTGCCAGAATCGATCGGCCTGCTGAACGACTACTATAACTCCGACACCTATTTCGAAGGAAACGTCCGCGCCGGCCTGATCCGCGGGCATTCGACCGGGACCATCACCGGCTTCAATTACCTGAAGAACAATGCCGGCCAGGTATTGATCGATCCGGGTAGCGGCGTCGCTATCCGGCAGCAGATCAACTACTCCATCGGCGACCGCACACCCTTGTTCACGCTGGGAACAGTGAACAATTTCAGGTATAAGAACTGGCAGCTGACCTTCCTTTGGGATCTCAAAGTGGGCGGCGATATCTACAACGGCACGGACTACTTCCTCACCCAGCTGGGCAAAAGCGCCAGGACGCATGACCGTCTGACGCCGATCGTCGTCAAAGGGGTCCTGCAGGACGGGCATGAGAATTCCTCGCATCCCACGGTCAACAATATTGCGATCATCCCTTACTACAACAGCTTCTACTACACCAACCTTCCCGACGCCGAGTTCGTGCAGCACAACGTCAACTGGATGCGGCTCCGGGATCTGACGCTGACCTATGTACTGCCGCAGGATGTAACGAAACACGTTAGGGACCTGAAGGGGTTAAGCATTTTTGTCACCGCCAACAACCTGATCATGTTTACCAATTACGCCGGCGCCGACCCGGATACCCAGGGCAATAACCCGGGGACGAGGGGCATCGGCTCCTACGGAATGGACTTTGGCAGCCCGGCCAACCCCATTGCCACAAGCATCGGTCTGAGGGCCAGTTTCTAACAGTCAGATGAATAACAAACACAAATCTTTTTATATGCGATATAAGCTCTCTCACTTCGTCCTTCTCCTCAGCGGCGGCCTGATCTTGTCCATGGCCTCCTGCACCAAGAAGATCGATGAAGCCTATCAGAATCCCAACGCCCAGGTCGTTGAGCCGGTCGAAACGCTCCTGGCGCCGGTCATTGATGGCTTCGCCTACTTTTACACCGCCAACGGCAGCGGCTACGGTCTGATGCTGGACGGCACCCTGCTTGGTCGTTATATTCAATACTGGGGTATTACGACCAACGGCGATCTATATGGCGAGATGGGGCCCGTCGTGGGCGCGTCGGACAATACGGGATCGGTTTGGGCCGCCGTTTACTATGGACACGGACAGAATGTCAACCGTATCATCCAGTGGGGCACGCAGCAGAAGAAATGGGATTATGTCGGCGTCGCCTGCGCCATCCGCGCGTGGGATTGGTTGACCCTGACAAACGAATATAGTGATGCTCCGCTCCAACAGGCCTTCAATACCAGCCTTTCACAGTTCAAGTATGATTCGATGCCGCTCTTCTATGATAGTTGCCGCGCCCTCTGCTACCGCGCGATCAACTATCTGAATATGACCGGCGACAGCGTCAGCCAGGCGAATCTCGACAAAGGGGACCATTATTTCTTCGGCGGCGATGTCAACAAGTGGAAAAAATTTGTGTATGGCATCCTTGCGCGCAGCTTCAACGATCTCACGGATAAGGCCATGTACACCAGCAACGGGTATGCGGATTCTGCCATCAAATATGCCACGCTGGCCATGTCGGCCAACGGCGACAATGCGATGTGCAAATTCATGGGCGGCCCTTCGTCCCCGCCCAACAGTTACTACGGACCTTATCGCGGCAACCTGGGTTCCTATCGCCAGGGTCAATACATTGCCGACCTGATGTCCGGCAACAACCCCCAGATGTTCACGGGGGTATTCGATCCGCGGACGCCCTACATGCTGCGCGAGAACGCCAATGGGACATACAAGGGTTTCACACCCTGGCTGGGCACAAGCGGACTGTCCCCCACCGACTATCCGCAGAACTTCTGGGGAAATGCAACGGCAACCTCCACGCAGCCGCCGTCGGTCAACAACAGCCGTTATATTTTTAACGACACCTCGGAGTATCCCCTGATGACCGCCTCCGAAATGCAGTTTATCCTCGCTGAGTCTTATTTGCGGAAGAATGATCAGGCGGACGCGCTCACGGCCTATGTCAACGGCATCAAATTGAATATGGATATGCTGACGACGACCTATTCGACGAATATCCCGCCCGCTATGGTGATGACGGACTCGTCGGAAGCCGCTTATCTCGCCGATTCCGCAGTCGTGCCGGCTGTCGGCCAGCTCACGCTTTCCCATATCATGCTGCAGAAATATATCGCCTTGTATGGCTGGGGCGTGAACGAAACCTGGACCGATATGCGACGCTATCACTATACCGACAATGACCCCGTAACCGGCAACCAGGTCTACGCCAATTTTCAGTTACCGGGTGTCTTCATGTATCCGACCAACCACGGCGACCCGGTCTACCGGTGCAAGCCGCGGTATAACTCCGAATACTTGTATGATGTGCCGGAACTGACGAGGATCGGCGCCGAGAACGCGGATTACAATACCTACCCCACGTGGTTCACTCAAAATTAATTCATCGCCAAAACCAAGAAGAATGAAAAAGACCAATATAATTTCCGCGTTGTTGTTGCTGGCTATGTCCGGCGGCCTCTTCTCCTGCAAGCGGGATATGGCCCTGAAGGATCCGGGTGTCGCGCCAGGTGCGAACTCGGCATTCATTTCGCTCATTGACGTGTCCGCTAATCTGGACACAGTGCTGCAGGCCAATGCCGATACTTTTAATGTGCTCTTCAACGGTGTAAAGGTGAACGGATTCACCGCCGGTACGTCCCCCACGATGACTTTTGGTTCCGTTTACCCGGCTGCGGGAACCTTTACAGGATACGCCGCCATACCGGCGGGGCCGCAGCAGGTCCAGTTCGTCAAGGGCTTCAACAATCTCGATTCAGTCACGCTGGCGTCTTTCCAGGAAACCTTGTTGCCCGGCCAGCATTATTCGTTGATTGTGACCGATTCCATCAACTCCACCCGGGATTCTTCCCGGATGTTCATCAAGGACTCGCTGATCTCCGTGACGCCGGGCTTCTATAACATGCGTTTTATCAACACCTGCTGGGCTGATACAGGTAGCGTGGATATCTGGTCGACCCGCAACAACCGGACGATCTTCGCGAATATGAAACCGGGACAGATCACGGGCTTCTCTTCTTTCGCCTCCAACTGGCAGCTGACCGATACGCTATTCGTCCGCCGGTCGGGGACTTTGCAGGGCCTGGACACGCTGAATACGCAGACCTTCTATACGCTGCGTTCCTATACGCTTGTCTATAAAGGACATCCGTTAAGCAATGTCAAATCCGACGCTAAGCGAAGGCATATTATCGCGTACGTGAACAACTAGACTGACCCAATGGTAAGCGTAACTACACACATGTAGCAGGGCCCCGCCGATGCGGGGTCTTTTGCTGGGTGCACGCGGGGGGCGAGGCGATCTTTTACCTGCTGGAAAAAGAACTGCTGCCGGAGCTAAGGGAATGCCGGCCTTTCAATAGCGGCCAGGTGATATTGCATTACCGGGCGAGGATCCAGGATGGACGGGCCTGGCATGATATTTTATGTGCAACGAACATGCAAAGATATATTGGAGTTATTTTAATCGTCCTCGGGATCATCACCCTGATCTGGTCCGGGTTCTCCTACACCCAGCGGAAAAAGGTAGTCGACGCCGGGCCGGTACATATTTCAGCGGACCAGAAAAAAGACGTCAACTGGCCGCCGTACACCGGCGCCATCCTATTGGTGGCGGGCATTGTCGTATTCGCTACCGGCCGGGGCAGGAACTAGCGAATAAGCCGGAATTCCTTACTTTCACGGCTTACCGCCATGAAACACCTTCTTCTTGTTCTTTGCTGGTTCCCCCTTTCCGCCAGTTGCGTCGCGCAGCAGGCTTCCGCACGGTTTGGGGCTTTGCAGTGGACCTTCCATGCAACCGGCAAAATATTCTCCTCCCCTGTCCTGTGCGGCAACCTCGTACTGGTGGGCAGTGAAGACGATACCCTTTATGCGTTGGATGCCGCAACCGGGATACCGCGCTGGACATTCAGGCCCGGGGGACCGATCGACGGAACACCGGCGGTGGTCGGCGGAACGGCATTTTTCAACAGTTACGACGGAAATTTATACGCGGTCGACGCATCCTCCGGCCGGCTTACGTGGAAATTCCGGACCCGCGGCGAAAAGCGGGTGGGCGCGATGGGCCTATGGACGATGAAACCCGCGACCCGCTATATGGAAGACCCCTTCGACTTTTTTGAGTCGTCGGCGGTGGTGGACAGTAGCGCCGGTCTGCTGTATTTCGGCAGTGGAGACGGGAATCTCTATGCGCTGGGCGTCTCGGATGGGAGTCTCCGGTGGCGCTTCCAAACGGGGGGAATTGTTCATACTACTCCCGCGCTTTCCGGCCACTCAGTCTATTTCGGCAGCTGGGACCGGAACCTGTATGCGTTGGACGCACGGACCGGACGGCAAAAATGGAAATTTATGACAGGGGCGGATACAACCTTTCATTTGCTGGAAGGCATCCAGGCCTCGCCTCTTGTCTACGGCAGGGATGTCTTTTTCGGTGCAAGGGACGGTAATTTTTATTGCCTCGATACAACGACGGGAAGGCTTGTCTGGAAATACGATGCCGCGCATTCCTGGATCCTGTCGACCGCTGCCGCGTCGGACCATATTATCTATACCGGAACTTCCGATACCTACCTGCTGCTGGCGCTCGATTCCGGAACAGGCAAAGAAAAGTTCCGGGTGGCGGCATCAGGCTATGTATACACCCCTCCGGTTGTAAATGGTCAGACCGTCTATTTCGGGGACTTCACGGGCCTTTTGCTGGCCGCGGATCTCCGAACGGGGAGGATCATCGACAGGTTCGAGACGCCCCTTAGGAAAAGGCACGGGGCCGCTTTGTTACATGACGGAAAACTCGACTTCGCTTTCATGACAAAAGGAATGAACCCAGCCGATTATTCAACTACCCTCGCGGGCATGAAGAGCTTGTATACGCTCGGCCCCGTGCTTTGTAAACCGGCGATCGCGAAAGGGGTCATTTATTTTTGTTCAGCCGACGGAACGGTCTATGCGGTCAGGCTCAATGTTGCATCGAATGGCCGGTAGCAAAATACGGGCTGTACGTCGCAAGGCGTTTGAGCAGGTCGGCGCCGTCGGCCTTTAGTTTCGCCGCCGTCGCATCGTCGGCCTTTACGATGATATAGCCATAGATCCCGTTACCCGCTCCCAACACGGTATTGCCGGGGTTCACCAGCCAGGGACCCGATGGCGAATCAGGGTCCGTGCCGATATCGGAGTCCTTTACGTGCGGCGCGTAGAACATGTAGTGCGGCATACTCATCGTCATCACGTTCTCATCACCCGGCATCCCCGTATAGACCCGCATTACCGGCGCCAGCATATAGCAGATCCCCGACCTGCCGGGCGCTTTATAGGTCCCCTTCCTGATCCGCACCATGATACTGTCCCTGATTTGCCGGGGAGAATACTTGCCGGAAGCCCGCATGGCCGCAACATCGAGATAGGGAACAAAGTTCGTCCGCGCGCCCTCCGGGTCAAAGCCCATCGGCGAGAAAAGGTCCTTTCGAAATTCACCCCATTCCCATTCGGTGCGCGAGACGAAACATACGAAATGATTGGTCCCCTGCCGGCCCACGTAGTAGCCTTTTGCCGGATCGAGCAGGTAGACGGTTGCGCCGGCACGCAACTGCGGCGGAAGGGCGCTTAGGGCCAACCGGGTTTCCAAATCTGACGGCATTTTGTCGAGTTTCCAGTCGGCCGCAGGCTGGGCAAAGCCGGCCGCGGGGATCAAAGACCAGCAGGCCACCGTGAGGAAAAAGCCCAGCCGGGAAATCATTGTAGTCATAGTGAGTGTTTTGGTTTATCGGGACAGGTGTTTCCAACCAAATTACGACGGGAACGCCCGCTGGACGAGGGGCGTTTGCGACATTGACGGGGTATTTTGGGACAATTCCATATTTTTACTGTGGCAAATGCCGTCACCAAACCCACCAAACCATGCAATCGATCTTCGATAAAGAATACTACCGGCAATTGGCCGATCGTGTCGTCAGGATCACCGAAGACACGATCCCGCGATGGGGCAAAATGAACGCATCGCAAATGATGCATCACCTGAACCTGACTATGGAGGCGCCCCTTGGAAAGTACAATCCACCCGGAAAGCCGGTATGGTTTATGCGTATGTTCAAAAGCGTCTTATATAGTGACAAACCGTTTTCGAAAGGCAGTCCGACCCCGAAGCCATTCAAAGTCACCGGAGAGTTCCCCTTCGACAGCGAAAGGGCAAAGGTGGTCGGGTATCTGCGGGACATTTACGAAAAAGGGCCGTCTTTCACCTACAAACCACACCATTTCTTTGGAAAGCTGACGTCGGAGCAATGGGGCAAGCATTTTTACAAACACCTGGATCATCATCTCCGGCAATTTGGGGTCTGACATGAAACGAATTCTTTTCTTCGCGTTGATGATTCCGATACTGACCGGTTTCCAGCACCGGCCCGTTGTCTGGGTGGCCGTAGGCGACAGCATCACCTATCTCAACGACCATCCCGACGAGACCAAATTCCGTATCCATAAAGGTTATCTGACGGATGTGACCGAAAAAATTCCCTGGCTGCAGTACAGGAACCAGGGACGGAACGGCTGGACAGTCCAGCGGTTTGCGACCGAAATCGATTCGCTCCATATTCCCGCCGGCGACGTGTACACCGTGTTCCTGGGCACAAACGACTGGTGGCACGGTACTCCCCTGGGTACATGGGGCGACTACGAAGATCGCACCGGAGCCGGGACGGTCTATGGCAGCTTTCGTATTCTCATCGACAAACTGCACCAGCTCAACGCAGCGGCGCCGATCATCCTGATTACACCGATGCAACGGGGCGATTTTGTGTATATCAACGACCCTAATAATAACGCCTGGGGTTCCTACCGGTCAAAGGACGGCCAAAGCCTGCAGCAGGTGGCTAACGCGGTCATGGATATCGGGCGCCGGGAGCATCTGGACGTTGTCGATCTGTACGATGACAGCCGGCTTTCGATGCAACGGCTCGTTCACTACAAGCGGCTCGTCGACCCGGGAACCGGCAAATACCGGGACTATTCCTTTCCCGCCTACACCACGATCCCTTACCATCCCGCAACCGACGCATACCCCTACCCCGCCGGCGCGATGGATATGACCTTCGACGGCCTGCATCCTTCGGACAAAGGCCACGAGGAAATCGCGAAAAAGATACTTTCGGAGTTCAGAAAGCTTATCCATTAAGCAAAACGGCAAACCGGGATTGCGCAAAATTCCACGTACCTTCCGGGTATGAAGATCAGCGTCATTATCACCGGTGCTACCGGCATGGTCGGGGAAGGCGTTCTCCTCGAATGCCTCGATCATCCCAACGTCGGGCAGGTGCTGGTCATCAACCGCCGGCCTCTCGGCCGCGCTCATCCCAAGCTGAAAGAAATTGTCCACCCCGATTTCTTCGATCTTAGCGCCATTCAATCGCAGCTGGCGGGTTACGATGCCTGCTTTTTCTGCCTCGGTGTGTCATCGGTAGGAATGAAAAAAGACGACTACCGGCACACGACCTACGATCTGACGATGACCGTGGCCAGACTGCTTGCCACGCTTAACCCTGACCTGGTATTCTGCTATGTTTCGGGCAAGAGTACGAACGCCAACGGAAAAATGAACTGGGCCCGTGTAAAAGGCGACACAGAAAACGCCCTCCTGCACCTGTTCCGCCGGGCACATATGTTTCGCCCCGGTTTTATGAGGACCGTACCCGGCCAGCGGAACGCAAATAAATATTACCCTTATTTTGCATGGATCTACCCCATCGGACGAAAATTTTTTCCCGGCAGTTTCTGCACGTTGACTGAAGTGGCCAAGGCGATGGTTAACACCGTCACGAAAGGCGCCAAGCCCATTCTGGAGGTAAAGGACATTGTGGAGCTGGCCCGCATCTATTGAAGTACAGGAATGCCGTCTTTTTCATCCGGATCACTCACTTTAAATTTTGTGACGAACGGGTGGATTTTTTTACATTAGTCCAAAATTTTTCCTGACCTTGGGAGCCTGCTTATCATGAAAGTACCTTATATCCGTTGTCTTCCGTTATTCCTGCTGCTGGTGGCAACGCAAGTCCGCGCCCAGGACAACTACGAGATCCAGGTCTATGCTTCGCCTACCATCGGCAAAGACACCACCATGGTGGAATTGCACAGCAACTACAGTTTTCTCGGGCAACCGGCGGGCGAAGGAATCGTTTCCACCAATCACATGGACCGCGAAACGATCGAGATCACTCATGGCTGGACCCCCTGGTTCGAGACCGGTTTTTATATCTTCAACGCCTTCGGGGACATGGGGCGCACCAACTATGTCGGCAGTCATATCCGCCCGCGGGTGATGGCACCGGCGCAATGGCATTGGCCGGTCGGCGTCAGTATTTCATTCGAGGCGGGCTTTGTAAAGGACGGATACGATCCGGACACCTGGACGCTGGAGATCCGTCCGATCATCGACAAGCAGATCGGCCCGGTCTACGTCGCACTCAATCCCGTTCTGGACCGCTCCTTTAAGGGCGCCGACGACGGCCGTGGTTTCCTGTTCGCACCGGATTTCAAATTCAGCTACCAGATCGGCAAGGTTTGGGCGCCAGGCATCGAATACTATGGTTCGTTCGGCCCGATCACGCACTTCGACCCGGCAGCTATCCAGCAAAATCAGCTCTTTTTTGCAGTCGACGCCGATTTCGATCCCCGGTGGGAATTCAATGCGGGTTATGGTGTCGGCCTGACGCCCGCTATTGACAGAAGCATTTTCAAGGTAATACTCGGGAGGAGATTCGGCGGAGGAAGGCACCGCCTCATTCGTTCAAATAATCGACCAGGTTTTTGAGAAAATGCTCGTCCTGCACATCCGGCTTGTGCATGTCAAAATACCGATCCAATTTCCGCTTGTCGCCGCTCAATTGGAAGGCCCTGTCCAACTGCCGCTTATCAGGTGAGCGTAACTGCAATACCTGGCGGTCAGGGAAAGGAAATACGATAAAGTAATCCACCGACTCCCGGTAACCCTGCCGCGAGGCCTCCCAACGATACAGCTTATACAAGGAGTAGCCACGGTCGTCCCTGATCACCACAAAAAAAAGGTCCTTGTCGTTGATCTCCGGCACATGCGTCAGGGTAAATGCCGAAATGCCGAAATGAAATGTAACGGATTGAAAATCCCGACGGTCCACGAAAATCTCCGTTTCCTTATCTGCCGTAACCAGGAGACGCTGGGAAAGTTTGTCAAAGTCGAACCAGAGGATCGAATCATTTTGCAACAATGGATTATGGGACTCCACCGTCGCGCGCACCCAGGTATTAAATAACAGGGTATTCGTCGCGCTCGACACCGAAACGACGGGCAGGTCGTTAACCGGCAAAATATCCTGCGCGAACGCGACGGCGGGCAGCAGGAAGCTCGCAATGATGAACAGGGCCTTTCTCACAACAGGTCGTTGACTCAAAATATACGACAATTTCCTCATACCGCCGTGGAATTCGCCGACAGAACTTTCTATTATCCATGGCGCTCATCACCTGGCGCCGGGAACTACCCGAACATATTTTTCGACAATGACATGATCCACGCCGGCCGCCTCATTTTTTTCCACGCCGGTCTGCGTCAGCGTGTCGTTTTTAAAAGTGACCGTGAATGTAAAGGGTTTACCCTCCCACTTGGGATCGCTGTAATAGTCAAGATTTTCCGTGTATTGATCGCCCTTCAGCGTATAGGTACCGCCGCCGCCGTCAAAATGGTTGGCCGAGTCCCTGGGAGGGTTCAGATCGTGCCGGAGGAAGGCGAAATGCGTGTCGTTGATGACCTTGATCATGCTGAAATCAGACGGGTACCGGACCGTGTCCTTTTTGGTGATGGTCATTCCGGAGACAAGCCGCCAGGTACCGTTCATTTTCGGGCCGGGCGCCGCCTGAGATGAATCGCACGATTCGAAGGCGACCGTGACGATGACGAAGGCAGCCAGCGCGGTGAGGGAATATTTCATTTATAACACGTTGATAATAGGAATGAATATACAATTTTGTTCTGACAACCCGGCTGCCAGCCTGCGATCCGAGTAGCGCGAAAGGCTCAGGCAGGAAGAACACGGAAAAGAATTTCCGCGTAACCAGAAAATAGTTTAATTTCAAACTACCCTGCCCAGCTTTTAAATACTTCCCCACATGCCAGAAAAAGAAAAAACGGAGCTCGCCGTCGACCTGGGCCGGGCGGTGGCCGAGATGAGGAACCACATCAACTTTCTGCTCCAGGAAAAGATCAGCGTTCATGCCCCGCGTATCAGCTTTGAAATGGTGGAGATCCTTGCCTGCCTTTGGAAAGAGGACGGGATCAACCAGCAGCAACTCGCTGCCCTGACGGTGAAGGATAAGTCCAGCATCACCCACCTCGTTGCCAAATTGGAAAGGGAATCGCTCATTTCCAGGATGGGTGACGAACGCGACCGGCGGAACAAGCTGGTCTATCTTACGGCAGCGGGAAGACAACTACGCAGGAAATTGTATCCCTGGGTCCAGCAAGTGTATGAAATGGCGGTCGCCGGCATCAGCGGCGAGGAGATCGACGCCTGCCTGCAACTGGTGAGGAAGATTACGGAAAATGTGCAAACAACGGTTTAAGGACCACCGCTACCGGTGCCGACCAGCCGTTGTGGAATATATTCCCATCCTGGGGAAATTTATGTACTCGCGGCGCAACGCGGCGGGACCGCCCCGGACAGTCGGAACTGCGCGTTTTTGGTTCGACCGGAGCGTAAAGGCACAATAATTGTGCGGTTTCCCGCGCCGCGAAGATGGAACGTAAGTCATTTGTTTCAAAATATATCTTTAGCACTGATCACAAGGTAATCTCCAAGCAATTCCTGATCACGGGAATCATTTGGGCGGTCATCGGCGGGTTTTTGTCGGTGTTGATGCGGGTGCAGCTCGGCTTTCCGCATTCGAGCTTTACAATCTTCAGCCATCTTTCCGGGCATTGGTTTTCCGGCGGCAAATTCCTCCCGCAGGGCTATTACCAGATCATGACGATGCACGGTACGATCATGATCTTCTTCGTATTGACGGCCGGCCTCAGCGGCACATTCGCCAACCTCCTCATTCCGCTGCAAATCGGGGCAAGAGACATGGCCTCACCGTTGATCAATATGCTGTCGTATTGGTTTTTCTTCGCCGCAAGCATCGTCATGTTGTCTTCCTTCTTTGTCCACAACGGTCCTTCCGGCGAAGGCTGGACCGCCTACCCGCCGCTGAGCGCGCTGGAGGACGCCGATCCGGGAAGCGGTACGGGGATGGACCTTTGGATCGCGGGTATTGCACTATTCATTATTTCGACGCTGATGGGCGGCCTCAATTATATCACTACCATTTTGAATATGCGGACGAAGGGCATGGCGATGAACCGCGTCCCGCTGAGCACCTGGGGGTTGCTGTTCACGGCTATTATGGGATTGTTGTCATTCCCGGTCCTGCTGACGGCGCTCCTGCTGCTGACCCTGGACCGGCATGCCGGTACCAGTTTTTTCCTGTCGAACATCTTTCTGACGGAGACGGGGAAGGTCATGCCGTTCCGCGGCGGCAGCCCCATTTTGTACCAGCATCTCTTCTGGTTCCTCGGCCATCCGGAGGTCTATATCGTCATTTTCCCTGCATTTGGTATGGTGTCGGAGATCATGAGCGTCAATGCGCGGAAACCGATATTTGGCTATGCGGCGATGGTTGCATCGATGTTCGCGATCCTGGTCCTGTCGTTCACTGTCTGGGCTCACCACATGTTCGTCAGTGGAATGAATCCTTTCCTCGGCAGCCTCTTTGTGCTTTTTACGCTGCTGATCGCCGTCCCGTCGGCGGTGAAAGTATTCAACTGGATCACCACCCTCTGGCGCGGGAGCATCCGGTTTACGCCGGCGATGTTGTTCTCGATCGGTTTTGTGAGCACCTTTATTTCCGGCGGCCTGACGGGGATCTATCTCGGGAACTCCGTCCTGGACATCCAGCTCCACGATACCTACTTCGTGGTCGCCCATTTCCACCTCGTGATGGGCATCTCGGCCGTATTCGGTATGTTCGCGGGCATCTATCACTGGTTCCCGAAAATGTTCGGGCGGTTCATGGACCCGGTCCTCGGTTACATCCACTTCTGGATCACCCTGCCGGCGGCGTACCTGATCTTCTGGCCGATGTATTACGAGGGCCAGGCGGGACTGCCGCGCCGGTACTTCGATTTTTCCAACTGGGTCAGCTTTCATCAGTTCGAAGGCGTGAACATGTTCATCTCTGCAGTGGCGATCCTTTCTTTCCTCGTTCAATTGGTATTTGTCGCAAACTTCTTTATCTCCATCTTCCGGGGACGGCCGGTGACGGAACGGAATCCCTGGAAGGCCAACACACTGGAATGGACGACCCCGATCCGGCCCGGACACGGCAACTGGCCCGGCGAAATTCCGGAAGTCTATCGCGGTCCCTATGAATACAGCGTGGGAAACCGGGACTTCATTCCGCAGGACGAGCCGCCCGAGTGGATGAAAGAGAAGCAGCCGGCGAAGCCCGTGGAGGAAACCTGAAACGGCGGGCCGTCAATAGTGGCATTTCTGACAGTCGGTCGCGCCGATGTCCCTGGCCGTAATCGAATCCTTCTCGCCCGACCTCAGTTGGTCGATCAGTTTTGTGTAGGTACTATAGAACTTATTTCCCCCCTTCCCGTCCTTTCCCGGAAAGTCAACCTTCGTCGTCCGGTGACAGTTAATACACCAGCCCATCGTCAGCGGTGCGAACTGGTAGATCTCGTCCATGTTCTGAACCGGCCCATGACAGGTCTGGCACTGCACCTTTCCCGCGTGGACGTGCTGGGCATGGCTGAAAAAGACAAAATCAGGGAGGTTGTGGACCTGGATCCATTCGACCGGTGTACCGGGATGGGTGAATCGGCCTTTATCCGGATCATAGCCGGCGTGGGCGTAAATCTTGTGTATCTCTTCGTTCGGGTCCACGCGCTCACCGTCCGGCCGAAACAGGCGTTCGCCATGGTAGACGGTAATGGCGGCGTGGCAGTTCATACAAACATTCATCGGAGGCACTGTCGCCTTTTTGCTGGTCCAGGCGCCTTCGTGACAATACAAACAACTGATCTGGTTAAGACCGGCATGAACGCGGTGAGAAAAGAAGATGGGCTGCTGCGGCTGGTAACCTTGTTGATTGCCGATCCCGGTGCCGGCCTGCGTCAGCCAATAGGCAAAAAGCCCCATACCGACGATGGAGACCGCGGCAATAAACGATTTGTGGCGGTAAAACGGAAATCGATAAGGGGGCGGGAGTCCTTTCTTTTCATCCGACAGCCGTTTGAGGTTCCTGTTGACCAGCGCCAGCGCAAGAAAAAAGAAGGCAAGGATAAAAGTGACGCACCCGTACAGTACACTGTGGTCTTCCTGTTCGGCGCTTGGATTGACCGAGGTATTGGTCGCCGCGACCGGCTGGGCGTAGCTTTCTACATAGTCAAGGATCGCGTCGATCTCCTGGTCGGTAAGACCGGGAAAAACATTCATCGGCGCCCGGCCGTACTGATTGAACAGGTTGTTGAAATAGACATTGCCCGACGCCAGTACCTTGGTATTGTTGTGGATCCACGCGTGGAGCAGGTTCCGATCGGGGACGCGCTGGGTAACTCCTTTCAGTGCCGGACCTACGACGACGCTGATCGGGTTATGGCACTGGGCGCAATTCGTTTCAAAGAGGGATTTGCCATCCAGCTTTTGCGCGGTTGCAGCGGATTTGCCCGTCGATTGGCTGACCGCAGTTTGCGCATTCGCCTCCCCCATAACAAATAGTGACAGACTGAAGATCAGGAAAGAAAATCCTTGTCGGGGCATTGGCAGATAGTATAGACGGTGCAAGACGCAAAAAAATCATGCCACCGGCGCATAGCGGCGGCTTGCATCCGCCGGCGAAAATACCTTCAAAAAAAAAATTTTAAAACTATAAAAATAGTTCTACCTTTGAACTACAAACATAGTTTAGCATGAAGACACTTACCCGCGCAGAGGAACAGATCATGAAGGTCCTCTGGATGCTTGGCAGCGGCCTGCTGATGGAAATCGTCGAAGCCATGCCCGCGCCCCGGCCGCACAAGAATACCGTCGCCACCATCCTGAAGACCATGGTGGAAAAAGGATTTGTCCGCGCGGAATCCCTGGGCCGCATCAACCGGTACCATCCCGCGGTCTCGAAAGAGAATTATTCGCGGGAAACGCTGACCAGCGTGGCGAAAGGCTATTTCGACGGCTCCTTCAGCAATGTCGTTTCCTTCCTCGTGGATGAAAAGAAGTTATCGGTCAAAGACCTCGAATTACTCTTACAACAGTTGAAGAACAACAAAAGATAATATGGAAACGCTCGTCTCCTATCTCATACGGTCGATAGTGGTCAGCGGATTGCTGCTAGGCTATTATTACGGGGTGCTGCGCAACCGGAAGATCCACTCGTTCAACCGCCTTTATTTGCTGATGACGCTCCTGGCGGGCGCATTGCTTCCGTTCTTGCGGTTGCCCTGGCTGAACTGGCAAAAGTCCCGCCAACCGGCGCAGTTCGCGTTTCACCCCGGGGCAAATGCGGCACTCACCGGCGGTTTCGCGCCAGGCGCCGCCATCCTGTCGGCCGCCTGCGTGGTCAGTGCGGCGTTGATGGTCATCCTTGTCTTACGGATCGTCGGCGTACTTCGGCTTCGCAGGGGATGCGAGCGGGTGCCTGTCGAAGGCGGGTTCCTGATCGAGGTCCGTGACCGGCGCGCCCCGTTCACTTTCCTGAATAATCTGTTTTGGCAGCAGGGGGCGGATATCAGGGAGCCGGCGAACCGGAAGATCTTTGACCACGAGCTGGCACATATCCGCGGGAGACATTCCTATGACAGTCTGTTGGCAAATGCGCTGGCCGCCATCTTCTGGATCAACCCGTGCTATTGGTTGATCCGGCGGGAACTGGCCATGGTCCACGAGTTCATCGCCGATGACGCCAGTGTCGGCCTGGATGACACCGCAGCCTTCGCCACCATGTTGTTACAGGCATATGACAATGGCCGCTACCTCGACCCGTCACATCGCTTCTTCCATTCACCCATAAAAAGGAGGTTAATTATGATCACCAAATCAAGGGGACCCGCGCGGCTCAGGAAGTGGCTGGCGCTGCCGGTCCTGCTCGCCGTGACCGTCCTGTCCTGCAGCAAGGAACAATCCAATCCGCCATCGAAGACCCCCGAGCTGACGTTAAGCAAGTCGGCGACGATCAAGCTGATCCTCAAGGACTCCGTTGACAAATCCATCGCTCGGAACATCAAGTCCCTCGTGTTCATTACCGGAAGGGCGGCCGGCAAAGACACTTTTACCATCCGCTTCAACACGGTGGGCGACAAGCTGAACGTAGAGAAGGTGTTCCGATTCCAACGGGTTCCTTCCGATGGACCCGTAACGATCACCGGCTTGAAATTTTCTGCCACCGGCCAGGGCCAGGACCATAAGGATCCACCGGCACCGCCCCCGCAGCCCGAAAAACAAAATTGATAATCAGCACTTTATCAATTTAACGCCTTGGACCGGTTACAAACCGGCGCCGGGCGTTTACTAATTGCAAGACCACTTTGACCACTAAGTGTTTTATTGTATTTTGTCAACCGATCTAAACGTCCGAACCGATGAAAAAGCAATTACACCCTTTACCCCTGATGGGATTGGCGACCCTTCTTCTCCTGGGCGCCTGTCGGAAAAATGTAACCGATCCCAGCTATACCCTCGGAAGCATGCGTTCGGCACCAGCGCACAACAATCCGCAGGATACTACCTACAATCCCCCCGTCGTGCTGATCACGGACAGCCAGACGATTCCGCCTCCCGCCCAACCGGCAGCGCCGATGCCACAGCAGGAAGCTCCGGCGAATACTTGCCCTGCGTTTCCGATCTACGGTGATTCGATCATTTATCCGGAGCCGACAAATGGAAGCGATTATGTACTGAGCCCGGTTAACAACCCCGGAGCCGGGACGTATCTGTCCTGGCCGGTAGGGATGGTCATGGATTCGACTACCGGAGCGATAGACCTCACCGCAAGTGAAACCGGGATGAAATATATCATTGGGTTTGTAAAGAGCGGTACGAGCGACACCTGTTTGAGCGCGCTTACCGTCGGCGGCGCTGCCTACGCTGACAGTATATATGTACTAAGCCAGGGCGAGTCCAAAGCTTCGCCGTATTTCGAAGGCAATCCCAACCTGCTTAACCTTTGCCAAAGCGGCAACTCCTGCCAGTTCGACGTTACGGGGTCGGCCGCGAAGCAGCATGTCGTCGTGAATGCCAGCAACGGCCAGATCGACCTCGAAAAGACGCTCAATGGGACGGGGCTGCTGAGCGGCGGCGCCTTTGGCCTCTTGCCCGTCGATGGCCAAACCATTACGACGGACATTTACTATAAGATCAATAATGACCCCAGTAACAATGCTTTACAGCATATTTCCGTGCAACTGGTGTATTATAACAGCCAACAGCTGATCAACATCGGATTGTTGAATACGGTGATTACCAAGCTGGATAACCTGACCAGCGGCAACACCATCAGCACGACCACCAATCCGAGGCCGCCCCTGATAGTAATTGTCAGGCACAATTAATCTCTTCACGAACAGTGGCTTATCAACTGAAGCAGTATTTTATGAAGTTCCGATCGTAAAAACGCGCGCAGGGATTTGAAAATACGGGGGCAAATACGTATCTTGTAGTGACCCCAATCGTCCAAACCCATGAAAATGAAAACAGGTCGCCTCCCCTTGATGGGACTGACCGCACTCATCCTGCTCGCCGCCTGCACCAAGAATGCTGCAGATTCGCGGTATATCCTGGGCCTGCATCGACAGGCACCAGTTCCCGACTCCCTCGATCAACCGCAGGTCGTGTTGATTGGCGACAGCCAGTCGATGGCCTCCCCGATCCTGCCAAAGGCTCCCTTGCCACAGCAGTCAGCACCCTCCTCCAGTTGTCCGCTCTTGCCAATATATGGCAGTTCAATCGTATATGACCAGCCGACCTCCGGAGCCGACTATATCCTAACCCCGGTGAATAATCCCGGAGCCGGCCGTTACTTGTCCTGGCCTGTCGGCATGGTGATCGATTCGGTTTCCGGCGCTATCGACCTGACCGCGAGCGAATCTGGAACGAAGTATATCATTGGCTTCGTCCCCGCCGGGACGACCGATACCTGTCTGTCCACGCTGACGATCGGCGGCGCTTCCTATGCCGACAGCGTATATGTCCTGACCAATAACAAGAAAGTGGCGGACCCTTATTTCAATGCCAGCCTCACTGCGGCGAACCCCTGTCAAAACGGGAACACCTGTAATTTCGATATTACCGGATCGGCGGCCAGTCAACATGTGTATATGAACCCACACAGCGGAGAACTGGATCTGGAGAAAACGCTCAAAGGCACTGGCATTGAAGGCGGCGTATTCGGGCTGATGCCGGTCGACGGCCAGACCGTTACGACTGATTTTTACTATCAAATATCTGACGACCCAAGCAACAATGCCGTCCAGCACATGACCATACAATTCGTCTTCTATAACAGTCAGACGCTGATCGATGCCGGACTACTGACCATGGTCAACAAACGGTTCGGCAACCTGGTCAGCGGCAGCGAAATCAGCACGACATTCAACCCCAAACCGCCGCTTATCGTCATCGTGAGGCACAATTAGCGGGCGCGGGGCACCGGCAGCAGTTTTCAGACACAATTATGTTGCTGCCGGGGCCGTTGTAGGGCATGGTCATGCGGCTAGTGGCAACAGCCCTGTTAATGGGTCTCTTTCCGTTGTTAGGCAATTCCGGCGATCCTGTCAGCCGGATTGCCGTTATATACCGCCGGGCGGACAGCCTCTTTCTCCTCAGCGATAATACGCGTTTCTCCGACAGCCTTTCCCTGGAAGGGTTTGAAAAGGTCATCTCCGCACTTCAACATGTTCCGGCCGGCCCGGGTAAAGATACCCTTCTCTTCCAGTCGTGGCTGAAAAAAGGCATCCTGCTGGACTCCCGGTATGACTATTCCGCCGCCAAGAGCTCCTACTGCCAGGCGCTCCGCTTTCATCATGCGGACGACTCCCTGACCTTCGTGCTGTACGTATATGCGGGAACCAGCTACTACAATCTGAATGACTTCGATTCCGCCCGATATTTCCTTCGCGATGCGGAATCCCGGAGCGACCGGTACGCCGACCCCGCGGATGTTGTCCGGCTGTACAATACGCTTGGCGTGTTGTATTACGACAACGGGAACTACGCACAGGGAAAGAATTATTTCAACCGGGCGCTCGGGATCGTGCGCGGCAGATCGCCCTTCGACACCGCGGCCGCGGTCAGTCTCCAGACAAATATCGCGACTTGTTTCTATCACCTGGGCGAGTTCACCGAGTCGCTTGGAATGTACCGGCAGATCCTGGCGCTGCACCAGGCCGACGATCCGGTATGGTTGAATATGGGCATGGCCTATGAGTCCCTGGATCGCTACCGTGAGGCGCTGAACTGCTTCAAAAAGGTTGCCGTCAAAAATGTGCCGGGGGTCCTGAATGAAATGGGCCATGTGTTTTGGCAGCTGGACCGTCCCGATTCCGCTACGCGGTACCTGGACAAGCTGGATGTCCTGGTCAGCGGCAAGCCTGACGCCCTGGTGCCCCGGATCAATGAGCTCGATCTGGGGACCAACGATCTGTACCGCGCAGACCTGTTGGCAGGCCAGGGAGATTATACGGGCGCGGTCCAATACCTGCAAAAAGCCATTATCATTTATGCGCCGCATTTTGATAATTCGGACATCTTTTCCAATCCTGCCAGCTTCGCCGGCTCCTTTGCCTCCTACCGCCTTTTCGACGCGGTCTTTAAGAAGGCCGTGCTGCTCCAGCAACTTTACCGGACGCAACCTCAGGAAAAATGGCTGGTCGCGGCGTTTGACGCCTACAGGGCGAGCCTGGCGATACTCCGATATATTGAACGAAGCTACGACACCGACGACGCCAAGCTGTTTCTGAAGAAGCGGACTTCAGCCGTATACGAGGGTGCGCTTTCCGTTTGTCTCGAGCTCTACCGGATGCACCCCGAAAAGGACTATCTCGAACAAGCCTTCCTGATCAGCGAAAAAAGCAAGGCATCCGTAATCGCCGCCAATCTGCGGGAAAGAAGCGTCAGCGCTGTGGATGAGGACTCCCTGCAGGTCCGGGAGGAGGGAATAAAGTATAATATCGCCAGGCTCGATGTGAAGCTGGGCCAGGGCGGCGATGCGAAGGAAATCTCCAGGACGGCCCAGGAAAAGGCCGGTTACGAGATCCAGCTGGCGCAGTTGCAGAAGAAGCTGGAACAGGACGGAAACTATTACCGCGTGAAATATGAGGACTCGGTGCCCGGCATCGCGGAACTGCAGGCAAATCTCGGAAAGGACCAGGCGTTGATCAGTTGCCACCTGGGTACCGACGCGCTTCACGTGTTCGTGCTGACGCGCTCGGCGTTCTCCTATGTCCGGATAGATTCCCTCGCCCTCCTCCGGCGGGCTGTCGCCGATTGGCTGGCCATGCTAAAGACGGTAGAAAGCGGGCGGAAATTCCGGGGCGGGGACTTGGGTGACCTGCTGAGCCGCGTCCTGGTCAGCCCCATCCAGGCCCTTGTCCCCGACAAAGACGAATGGATCGTCGTTCCGGACGGCTTCCTCTATTTTCTGCCTTTTGAAGCGATTCCTTCGGCTACTGATCCCAGTCATCAGCCGCTGCTTTATACTACCACGATCAGTTATCAGTTCGCCGCCAGGCTGATCCTGGCACCCGGGTCGCCGTCGAAAAAAGAAACCCATCCGGGTCAGATTCTGGCGTTTGCGCCTTTTACCGGAACGGGCTTTTTGTCTACCGGCGCCTACCGGTTCCCGCCGCTGCCGGGTTCAAAGGAGGAGGTCTCCGGGCTCCCCGGGCAACAGTTCACGGGGAAGCAGGCCACCAAGACGTTGTTCCTGAAGGATCTCAACCAGTACCCGATCTTGCACCTGGCCACCCACGCGGTTTCTTCGGTCACCTCCGCCGCCGGCTCTTTTATTGCTTTCTACCCGCAAAAGGATACCCCGATCGACGACTGTCTTTTCCTGGAAGAATTGTACGGACTGAATATGGACCGGACGAGGCTGGTGGTCATCAGCGCCTGTGAAACCGGTCAGGGAGAGTTGGTGAGCAACGAAGGCGTCATTTCACTGGCGCGCGCCTTTGCCTACGCGGGTTGCGAAAGTTCGATCAGCAGTCTCTGGAAAGCCGACGACGAGGCGACCTCATTCATCCTCCAGCGATTCTATATTTACCTTGAAAAGGGCTATAAAAAGTCTACCGCCCTGCGCCGGGCCAAGCTCGATTATCTTGCCAGCGGCACCATCAATAAGAGCCCGGCGTACTGGTCGCATCTCGTCCTGATCGGCGACACCTCACCTCTGTATCACCGCGCGTATCCCTGGTGGTGGCTGACGATCCCGCTGCTGGGGCTATTGTATCCCGGTGTCCGGAATGTCCGGCGTTTCCAAAGACGAAAAAAAAGCCGATGACCGACGGCTTTTTTTCTGCGTGTGTTTAATGGTAATGGTATCTACTTCAAATTTTTATAGGCGGCGATCCGAAGATCCATGCTGGACATTTTCTCCACTACGTCATGATACAGGTGATTCTTGTCGGCGCGGATCTTATCGATCAGGGGCATAGCCTCCTTTACGTCATTGCGGGCCAGCCAGCTCATCGCGAGGTAGAATTCGGCTTCGTCTTCGAAGTAATCGGAACCGGAGAGGCTGTTGGCAGCCATTACCTGCTGGAACATCCCAATGGCTTCGTCGTAGCGCCTGGCTTCCATATCGGCCATTCCTTCGAGGAAATAGCTCTTATTGTCCCTGTTCTTCTTTTTGCGAAACGCTTCATCTACTTTGCTCCAGTTGTGCGCCTTGTAGGCGGACTCCATGTCATCCTGCGCGGTGCTGGCGCCACGGCTGGTATTCAGGTCATAGGGGGTATAATACTGGGAATAGATGCCCGATGCGCTGGTGACCGAATATTTATAGATGACCGCGGATGCGCCGAGCACAAGGATCACGGCAGCCGCCCTCATGGCGAGCCGGGTCATCGAGCGCACGACGCCGCCGCTGTTCGCGGAAACGGGGGTCGTTGCAGTAACGGTTTGATTGGTCCTGAAGGCCGTCCTGACCCCGTTGACGTGATCAAAGATAGCCGCCTGTTCCACGGCGTCGACCGCTAACCGGAGTTCCTTCCATTCCTGGTCGGTTTCCGGATCTGCGGCGATCCGCGCATCGATCTCTTCAGCTGCGATCCCCTTGCGGGTGCTGTCGAGGTGGTCAATCAGTTGTTCGCGGTTCAGTACCATGGTGGTTCTTATTTTGTTAGTTCGTTCAATCGTCCCGCAATCTCCGGATATCGTTTGATGATCTCCGCCAATTGCTGCAGACATTTGTATTTCTTATTCCGGACCACCTGTTCATTTCCATAGGGCAGGTGGGTAAGGATCTCTTTCATGGACAGATCTTCGTAGTAGAACAGCGTCAGTAATTTCCGGCACGGTTCACCCAGTTGCGAGACCAGTTCGCGAAGCTGACGTTTCTTTTCCGATTCGTTGATCCACTCGTTGATCAGGTCTTCGCTTTGCGCCCGGCCGGATTCGAATCGCTGCTCGCGGAAATCGGTCCTTTGCCTTTTCTTCATTTCGTTGCGCCAGATATTCTTTGCGACGGAAACCAGGAAGGTCTTGATGCTTGCCTCCATCCGGTATTTGCCCTGCTGGACAATGTTGATAAAGGCGATCACGGTTTCCTGGAAGACATCGTCGGCATCTTGTTCGCTTGCGCCGAAATTGATTAAGAAAGAGCTGACGGAGTGGGAATATTCGCGATAAAGAAACAGGATAGCGGGATTAAGGTCTTTTTTACCGTCGATCGCCGCGATCAGTTCTCCTTCACTAAATTTTCCTTCGACTCTCATATAATAGTCAATTCTAAGGGAGGGAATGTAACCGGCAATTCCGGAGTTTTTGTTGATTATCGAACGTAAATAGAACGAAAGTCGAAGCATTCAATTGTATAATAAGCAGTTAGGAGGCGGAAAAAGATTGGCTCAATTGGTCCATTTATAGGGGTTTCTGGGTAGTTTTTGACGAAAATTAGTCAAAAAAGAGGCCGGCGGGGCCTAAACCCTGCCGGCCTCCCGGCCCGATCACGCGTCACGACCTATCTCCGATCACGTATCGCGGCCCTCCCGGTCTCACCGTTGGCACCGGTCCGTCTACTTCTTCGGCTCGCGGCTGGCCATGGAATTCGCGCTCGATTCGCCGATACTGGTCAGCTTGGAATCTGCCTTCTTTTCTTCTTCCAGGGTTGCTGACATTTCCCGCGCGGCCTGGTCGTAACCCAGGGTTTTGGCCAGTTGGATGAGTCCGCCATAGGTGGCGATCTCGTAGTGTTCGGCTTTCTGACCCGCGAAGATGAGGCCCACATCGCGTTGGGCCGTGTTGTCTTCCGTGTCGTCGATGATATCTTCGCCTTCATCCACAATACCCGCCATCGCCAGGCATTTTTTGGATTTCGATCTTTCTCCGATACTCTGGAAAACGCGTTCGAGCCGGCTGACGTGATTCTCAGTTTCACGTAAATGATGTTCGAATGCCTGCCTCAGTTCTACCGAATTGGCGGCCTCGGCCATCTTTGGCAATGTTTTAACAAGTTTCTGTTCCGCCCGATAAATATCCTGCAATTGTTCGACAAAGAACTCCCGCAATTTGGATTGTCCCGCGACGGCCTGGGGGGCGCCGGTTAATGTTGTTGACATAGAAATGATTTTGAAGTTTACAATCAATATCACTCCGTCTCCCTAAATAATTATGCCAGTGGGTCGTCAGTAATAAGCCAGCAAAAGCGCGGTCATATCGTGGCGGTTCCAGCGGGCAGCCCACCCCAGCGGCGTGGAAGAAAATTCCGGTTCGATCGCGTTCGGATCGGCGCCGTGGTCGAGGAGCCACCTGGCCGCTTCCACCGTGCCAAGGGCAACGACGATGTGCAGCGCCGTCATGCCAAGCCCATTTGTCCCGCCAACCGGTACGCCATGATCCAGCAGCAATTGGGCCATTTCCCAACGGGGATTGTCATACCTAAGCGTATGCATCAATGGGGTGAGCCAGCACGCAAAGGGCATAAAGCCGTTGGGGTCCCCGCCCGCCCGGAGCAGCACCTGAGTGATATCCATCCGGTCATGGTGGATGGCCTCATAAAGCCCCAATGTAGCCCAACCGGGATGGTCGGCAAGGGTCGCGCGAACCAGGTCGATGTCGGGAGCGTAACCGCAGGCGATCTCGAAATCATACCGCCGTTGCCGTTCCGGCGTGAATGGCCTGGTAGGTGGCCATTGGTAAGGCGGCGCGCTTGCGACCGCATGCTCGAGGAGCGAGATCATATCGTTCCGCCGCCGGTATCTCGCCTTGGCAAGCGGCGTTTCATCTCCGAGTCTGCTCCAGCCGGGGGCCGCCGGGTGCGCGCCATGCTTCAGCAAGAGTTCGACCATGGGAAGACTGCCGCCTCTGACGGCGTAGTGCAGCGGCTCGTAGTAGGCGTATTGGGACTTGACCCGCGTCGGGTCCTGTTCCAGCATTCGTTTGACCGTATCGAGGTTGCCTTCATACGCGGCACTCAACAGCGGCCAGGTATCTGCGCCCCAGATGGCATCGTCGAAGTAAAAAGGCTTTGGCAGCATGGCTTCAATAGGCTGACTTAAAGGTAGTGAAAAACCGAATTTTGACGGCCCGGCCGGGTAGTATAAATTCGGCCTATGAAAAAGTTCGCTCTTCTGGCGCCTGTCCTCCTGTTTACGGTCGCCGCGGTCGCGCAGGGCCCTGCCGGAGATGGCAGCACGGAACCTTGGGGGGCCTCGCGAAAAGGGCTGGTATGAAATACATCACCCTGATCACCCGCCATTATAACGGGTTCAGCATGTGGGACACCAGGAAAATGGGGCTGCCTGACCGCCGGGAAGGGCATGCTCTATGTGCATCTTCTCGCTCCCGATACCGGACCAGTGCGGCTACCGCATTTTCCTTATTCAAAAATCGTGTCGCCATCGAAGTCAGCAATTAAACCCACTATAACGCTTATGAGAAAGATCTTCCTCCCGCTCTTCCTGGCCGCAACGTTTGCCGCATCCGGCCAGCAGCAACAAAAACCGGAGACGCTCCGCGCCGTTTTGCTTGAGCAGTTCCGGGACACTTGGGTCGATCAGGATTGGTTCGTTCCGGTCATGAAATCACTGGACGGGGTGACTGCCAAACAAGCCGCCTGGCGTCCGGCGGACTCTTCGCATTCCATCGGCGAACTGGCCTATCACATCTGGTACTGGAACAAAGAATCGCTGGATAAATTCTATGGGCGCAAGCCAGCCGCGTTTTCCGGCAACAACAATGAGACCTTTACCGCCTTTACCGAGGAAGAATGGTCGAAAGTGATCAGCGACCTCAACGAGGTCATGAAGGAATGGGAGACCGCCATCAAGTCCGCGGACGAACCCAAATTGCGCGCGTGGGCCTCCACGCTCGATCACATCAATACCCATACCGCGTATCATACCGGCCAGATCATGTATGTTCGGAAATTGCAGGGCATCTGGGATTCCAACAAAGGGGTGAAATAGCGGCGGGAAAAAAACCGCAAAAAAAGTTTGGAACAACTAATTAATTAGTTATACATTTACATAACTAAAAACTTAGTTATCAAATGAAGCCACTGACAAAGGCCGAGGAACAGGTCATGCTGGTCCTCTGGAAGCTGGAAAAAGGATTTTTGAAGGACATCGTAGAGGCTACGCCGGAACCGAAGCCGCACCCCAATACGATCGCCACCCTGTTGAAAATCCTGGTTGAGAAAGGTTTTGTGGAATTTCACGTTCAGGGGCGCAACAACTGCTACCGGCCGGTGGTCAGCAAGGCCGCGTACGGTAAAACCAGCGCCAATCAGCTCGTGAAAGGCTACTTCGAAGGGTCCGCGGCCAAACTCGTTTCCCAGTTCGTAAGCGACAAGACATTGAGTTTGCAGGAGTTGGAAAGCCTTCTGCACCAAGTCCGGTCGGCCAAAAAGTCCAGATCATGAAAGATTTGCTTTTCTCCATCCTTCTGCCCTACCTGCTCAGGATGTTACTCGTTTCGGGCTTGTTCTACGGGTACTATTGGCTATTCCTCCGGGACAAAGTATTTCACCAATACAACCGCTTCTACCTGCTTGGCGCTAGCATCGCGGCGATGATCCTTCCCCTGATCCGGGTGCAGCTTCCCGCTGCAATTCCCCCGATCGGCGGGGCACCGGCGCTGGTATTGCACGCCATTGCGACGGGCAACTGGAACGAAGCAGCCGGTCCATATGGAGTAGCGGTGAATCCCGGCGCCGGTCCCCGATCGGCCGTCATGCTGGTTGCTTGCCTGTACTGTCTGGTAGCTTTCATCTCACTCCTGGCATTTCTGCTCCAGCTTTCGCATATCCGACGATTGCCGGGGAAGTATCCGGTAGAGCGTCTGGGACCGATCGACTTCTATATGACGCGCGAGCCGGGCACGCCCTTTTCTTTTCTGCACCGGCTCTTCTGGAATGCGGAGATCGATATCGACAGCCCGCGCGGGCGGCAGATCTTCCTCCATGAGTTGTCCCATATCCGGGAACGACATACGCTCGACCTGCTCTGGCTTCGGACGGTAATGATCTTTTTCTGGATCAATCCTTTTTTTTACCTGACCTACCGGGAGATCCGCACGATCCATGAATACCTGGCCGACCGGCATGCAGCAAGCGGCGCCGACCGGTACGACTATGCCGAGATGCTGCTCTGGCAGACGATCACCGACGGCTCCCTGTCCCTCCTGCATCCCTTTTTCCAATCATCCATAAAACGCAGAATTACCATGCTCACCCGATTCCAAGTTACGAAGCCCGGTTGTATCAGCCGGTTGATTGCCCTTCCCCTGACCTTCCTCCTCCTTTGTGCATTCGCAGCCAGGAAACCCCAAACCGGCGGCCCCGCCCTCTTCACAGTCATCATCGACGCGGGCCACGGCGGCGCCGACAACGGCGCAGTGTGGGGTGACACCAAAGAAAAAGACCTCAATCTCGCACTTGCACTAGCGGTCAGGCGGCTGGCACCGCAATATCACATCAATGCCGTCCTGACGCGGAAGTCCGACGAACTGGCCGGCGGCCACCTGACGATCCGCCAATCGCTGGAATACCGGGTGACAATGGCGCGGGACAGCAAAGCCGATCTCTTTGTCTCGCTGCATGTCAACAATTCCGGCGGCGGCAAGCCCGGCCATGGTTTCGAGGCCTTCGTTTCGCCGGAAAACGCTCATCTCGCCGAATCCGACAAACTGGCATCTGCGCTGATCGATGCGGTGAAACCCTCCTTTGCCGCGGATGACGTTCTGCACCATCCAACCGGGCGCGTCTATGTGCTGCGTGAGGCTGCCATGCCGGCCGTGTTGCTGGAATGCGGAAGTATCGACAACCCCGCCGACCTCGCCTTTATCCGCGATACGCGGAACCAGGAGCAGATCGCCCGGGATATCCTGCAGGGCATTCAACGATACCGCGAGTCCCGGGCCGCAGGTAAATAGCCGTCATGTTCCGGAATTATTGGTTGGTCGCCTGGCGCTTGCTTCAAAAAGACAAGCTGTATTCGCTGATCGGGACCACCGGACTTGCGGCCGGAATGGCTGTGGCGCTCCTGATCGGCCTTTGGGTACATGATGAGCTTACCTTTAACGACTGGCACGCCAACCATGCGACGATCGCCCGCATCCTGTCCATCGAAACGACCAAAGGAGGCATCGATGTCTCAACGACCGCTCCGGTCCCGATGGAAGCGGAGCTTCGGTCGAAATACGGGAGCCAATTTTAGGCAGACCGAAGGATCCACGTCCTTTCGATCCGGCTGAATCCGGAATGGCCGCGCCGGCGGGCGTTGGCGGCCGTCGAACCTGTGCTTCGGAAAGCTTTGCCTGAAACGCCGTTTGAATACTCGTTTACGACGGATGCCTACGCTGCAAAGTTCGGGTCCGAGAAGCAGGCCGGTGCGCTGACAGATTTCTTCACCGTGCTGGCGCTGTTCATCTCTTGTCCTGGCATGTTCGGCCTGGCCTCGTTCGTCGCGGAACAACGAACAAAGGAAATCGGGATACGAAAAGTCCTTGGCGCCGGAACGTTCCGGTTATGGGGGATGCTCTCCGCTCAATTCATCACACCTGTCCTGCTTGCCTTCGCGATCGCGTCGCCGGTCGCCTGGTGGTATGGCAGCGAATGGCTGGAGGGATTCGACTACCGGACCAGTTTCTCCTGGTGGATCTTCGCAATCGCCGGCGCCGCCGTGCTGATGCTGACGCTGGCCGTCGTCAGCGCCCGTTCGATCAGCGCAGCGCTGGCCAGTCCTGCCGACAGCCTGCGGGCACAATAGGGCGGCTGCCCTGAAAGGCAGGCATTCTTGCAACCTTTTTATTATTTTGTGCTATCTTATATTGAAAGATATGAAGCTCACCATACCCATTATAGCCTTGTCTGCTACCATTCTGCTCCCCTCCCTCGCCTGCCGTAAGAGTTCGGTGGGAGCCGGCGTTGTCCACTCCATCAGCCCGGTAAGCGGGCACTTTGGGACGGTCCTCACGATCCATGGGGACCATTTCGACATCAACAACGGTTACGTCATGATCGGCGGAGTCAAGATGCCGGTCACCCGGATCACCGACACGACGATTACACTGACCATGACGACGACACATACAGCGCCGGTCATCGTGAAAAGCACCACGGGCGGCAGCACGACCGGGCCGGTCTTCACCTACCTAACCGATACCCTTGTCGCGGGCGAGCTCACGCTGAATCCCGGCGTCCCTGTTGTCGGGTTTCCGTACGCCTATTATTGGGATAATGGAATACCGTTCATGCTCCGAACGATTTTGGTAGGCACCACCGCAACCACGACGGGTATTGTCGCATCCGGAAACGATATATTTGCCTGCGGCTATCAATACTACGGACAACACACGTACGCATTGCTGTGGAAGAACGGGGCCGAAGAGGATCTGTCCCAAATGGCGTCCCAGGATGCAAGGGCGAACGCCATCGCGGCGTCCGGAAATAACGTATACGTAGTGGGTTATCTCAACACCGGAAATCACGCCGTGGCGACCGTCTGGGTCAACGGTCAGCCGACGGCATTGTCGGCAGACACAGTCGATTCTTACGCCAACGCGATTGCCATTTCGGGGAACGATATCTATATCGCCGGGTACCGGAACCAATCCAACAGCAGCAATCATGTTGCGCTCTTTTGGAAGAACGGCGACGTTACATCCTTGTCCGATGGCAGCGCGGATGCCACGACCACCGGCATCGCTGTAGGCGGCGCCGATGTGTATGTGTCGGGCAATATGGGTGGCGGCATCCTTTGGAAAGATGGCTCGTCCCAGGCGCTGAGCTTTTTTCCCACGAGCCTGACCGCCTTTAACGGCATCCTTTACCTGGCCGGAGAGTCTGTCGATTATAGCGGCTATTCGGCCAGCGTCACCACCTGGGGCACGGCGTCCCCCGGTTATTATTTGGGCGGGCTGTCCGTCAATGCGGTTACAGCCGACAGTACCGGCGTCTATACCGCCAATAGCGGACCCTCCTATTCCATTTGTACCGGCCAGGCGGCCGTTACGACCGTGTCGCTGCCCGTCGTATCGCCGCAAGGGTTTGGAGCTGCCACCGCGATCTATCTGCGGCATTAGCGACCCAAAACCGGCAAACGACAAGAATGTCGTCTTTTTTTGCAACATTTGATCGACCATCCGGTCTAATCTTTCCGTGAACCAACATCAAGGGCCCACACCAACCGACAGACAGCTCGTTGCGCTGGTAAAGGGCGGCGATAGCCGCGCTTTCACCCGGATCGTTGCGACAACAGAGGGGCTGGTGGCCCAGATCGTGTTCAGGCTGATCCCGCACGAGGAAGACAGAAAGGACGTCGCCCAGGAGATCTATATCAAAGTGTACCGCAACCTCGATGGGTTCAGGTTCCAATCGAAATTATCGACCTGGGTGGCGCGGATCGCGTATAACACCTGCATCACCCGGCTGGAGAAAAAGAACCTTCCGCTCGCCCCAAAGCCGATGGAAGATCCGGAAGAAGGCGGCTCGGGGAAGGCGTTCCACTCAGCTGAAGCGTCCGACCGGAACCTGTTGCGCAGAGAGCTGCGGGACCTCATCGCCAGCGAACTGGAGAAACTGCCCCCGATTTACGCAACCCTGATCGGACTTTTCCATCAGCAGGAATTATCGCTGCGGGAGGTAGCGGAGATCACTGACCTGCCAGAGGGAACGATCAAGAATTATTTGCACCGCGCCAGAAAGCAATTAAAGGAAACGGCCTTATCCCAATATAAAAACGAGACATTATGATTGATCCACATTTAACAGAGGAGGCGTTGCAGTTGTATGCCCTCGACCCCGGGAGCGCCGGGCCGGAAGTCCGGGGTCATTTGGCAGCGTGCGCCGACTGCCGCGGAACGGCGGAGGCGTACCGGTTGCTCCTGGACGCCCTGAAAGAACAACCCATGCCTGTTTTTCCATTCGACCTCGGCGCCGTCGTGGCGGACGGGCTCGAGGTGCTGCTGCAGACGGGCGCTCCGGCATCCGGCGCCGGCAAACCAGGACGAATCTCCCGTTCATCAGCGGTGGTGATCGCCCTGCTGATCGCCATTCCAGCCTGGTTTTTCCGAAAGACCGCGTGGTTCGCATTCTCGGCCGCATCGGCCGGTCTTGCCGGGATCATCCTGGGTGCGGCGGGCATCGCGGTGTTATTCACCCTCTACAAATACTATCGCAGGTATCAACAGGTCCTTCATCTCATAAACAATTGAAACATGAAAAAAGCCCTTCTCATTTTGACCTTGCTCTCCGGCAGCCTGGCTACCTATGCCCAGGATAAGCCCGAACCGCTCGTCGACCGGGGATTGATCTCCGAACTTTTGAGTACGATCGCAATAGTCATTGTCGTCTATCTGATCTCCAGTTTCATCGTTCGCATCATCCAGCAAAATTTCGAGTACCGGTTAAAAAGCAAGATCGTCGACAAGCAAACGTCCGAAGGAGTCGTCAGCCAACTCATGCAGCCGGAAAAAAGCAGCAGCAGGATGCGCATCGTCCTTCAATGGTTCTGCACTCTGCTCGGCGTAGGCATCGGGTTTGCCCTGATGGCCGCCACGGAACCGCTGGGTCTGCATTCCCTGGCGATCATGGCCTTCAGCGTTGCGGCCGGATTGGGAGCGTATTATTTCTTCGGCAAAAAGGAAAATATCTGATCTCATGAAACTTACCTTTTTCCTGGTCGGCCTTTTCCTCATTCTGCTTCGGATCTGTTTGCCGAACGTACGGTTGTGGCATCACCGTGCCGACGAGGGCAATATGATCATGTCCGGCGACAATTTCAGGGAAGAGATCCATTGGTCGGGCAAGTACCGGCTGGCCGACGACGACCGGTCGATCGCCGAGATCAGTCCCGGCGGATACCTGAAATTCAGAGTGAACGACACAACCATGAAGGCGGAAAGCGATCTGCAGGGAAGGATCAGCTATAAGCTGTACAATGGATCGGAGGACCTTCCGTTGAATGACAGCGGCAGAAGTTTCATTGCGGCCCAGCTGCAAAAGATGATCCGGCTTGGCTTCTTCGGCGCTCAACGAGCGGAACGGATTTACCGGCAGGGAGGCGTTTCCGCGGTGCTGGCCGAGCTTTCCAGGATAAAAATGGAAGGCGGCCGCGACGCCTATCTCCGTCTCGTGATGCGCTCCGACAGTCTGACAACGGACCAGCAGATCGCGTTGTTACGCCTGATCGACAACTCCGGCGACATGGCGGTACGGCAGCATTTGCTGGAGCAGTTCAGTCCGGTCCAACTGCGTGATTCCGCCGTCGCCCATGAATGGCTGACCGTGGTCGGCCATCTCGACGCAGCCTATATGAAGAAGGACCTGCTGCGAAATCGAATCGACAGCAACCTGACGGTTGACCGGTTCGATACCGTGTTGGCGATCGTTTCGAGGTTTGAGTCTGACGTTGACGAGCAGGATGTCTATATTTCACTCATGAACCTGCCTCAAATGCAGATGCGTGAACCGGCCTATGCCGTGCCGTGGCTGGCCGCGGTGGGACGATTGGACCCGTCCTATATGAAAAAAGATTTGTTACTCCGATTTATCGGCAAGGATCCCGGTGCTGTCCTGGCGCCTGCGCTTTTCGATACGGTGCTCGGCATAACCCGTCGGTTCGGGTCGGGCGAAGATGAACAGGAAGTCTACAAACGAATGGTTGACCTCCGGTCAAATACGGCTGAAGAATGGGTGCGCCTTATTCAGGCGTCGGCAGGACTCGACGCGGATTACATGAAAGGCGACCTGTTGCGGACAATCGCGCCGAGAATGCCCTGGACGGACAGCTTGCGCGCTGCTTACAGAACGGCGGCAAAAAGTATCAGGGGGGATGATGAATACGGCAGGACAATGCGCGCGGTCAATTGATATCTGGTCTGTAAAACCTTCATAATCACAGAAAATAAATAAATTACGGCAAAAAAGGCGTTAAACCTGATTTATCATTGTATCTTATAATACCGAGACTCAAAAATAGATCATCCACCTCAAAACGGCGACCTTTTGCTGCAGCGTGTATCCTTAAAAGCCGGTATCGAACGGATTGTGCTGATTTGTTTTATTTTGGCGTTTGCCTGCCTGCTGTTCTTTTCCTTTTACAGTTATAGCCATTTGGAACACCGGCTCGCCGCGGGAGGCGAAGAAAAGGCCCTCCAGCAGGAGATCGCCAAATGCTTCCTGCTGATTTCAGCGTCTACCGGCGTCTTCCTGGTCCTGCTGTATATCGTCGTGGACAAGACCTTTACAAAAAAGCGAAGGGCGCAGGAGCTGCGCCTTGAGAAATCCCGGCGACTGCATGCGACCGTCAGCCAGGTCAACAAGATGATCATCTATGCCAGGGAGGAAGGCGACCTGTTCCGGCGGATCTGTTCCGTCGTGGTGGACACGGGCGGCTTCCGGATGGCCTGGGCAGGCATCGTCGACCAGGAGACCCGCATCGTAGAGCCGGTCTGTCATGTGGGGTATGAAGCCGGCTATCTGAGTCTCCGGAAGATCAGTATCGACCCACGCCCGACAGGAAGCGGACCAACCGGAACGGCAGTCCGGGAACGGCGTCACTATATCTGCAGGGACATCGCCTCCGATCCGGCGATGGCGCCATGGAAGGACGACGCGCTCCGGAGAGGATACAGGTCTTCTATGGCGTTACCTATTTTGAAGTTTGGCGAGCCATATGGCGTCTTCTGCCTTTATTCGGAAGAAGCCGATTTTTTTGACGAGGAGGAGGTCCGGACGCTGGATGAGGTCGTAAGGGACATTTCCTTTACGCTCGAGATCTTCGAACGGGAGGAATTGCGGAAGAAAGCGGAAACGGCATTGCGGACCGAAAAGCAATTTTCGGATTCCATTATCAACATGCTGCCCGGAGTTTTCTATATGTATGACGAGCAGCTTAAATTCCGGCGCTGGAATAGCCGGTTCGAAGAGGTGTCGGGGTTCAGGCAGGACGAGTTCGCCAAACTGACCGTGCTGGACCTGTTTGATGGCGGACAGCGGGAACTGGTCCGAAAAAAAACCGAAAGCGTCTTTGTCACCGGCCGCTGCGATGTCGAAGCAGCGATGACGGTCCGCACCGGCGAGACCATCCCATTCTATTTCTCCGGCATCAAAGTGAATTACCGCGACACCCCCTGCGTGCTGGGGATCGGCTTTGATATTACCCGGCTGAAGGACACGGAGAAGCTCCTGAGACAAAGCGAAAAGGACTTGCGCGATCTGGCTTCCAATCTGCAAAACGTCCGGGAAGAGGAGCGGACGGCGATCGCGCGGGAGATCCATGATGAGTTGGGACAGCAACTGACCGCGATAAAGCTGGATCTGTCCTGGCTGGACCGCAGGATATCCGGGGACGAACTCGTCCGGGAGCGGATCGCCGGCGTGCTCGACATGCTGACCGGGATGATCCATACGATCCGCCGCATCTCGACAGAATTGCGACCCAGCATCCTGGACGACCTTGGGTTGATCGAAGCGCTGAAATGGCAGGTCCGCGATTTTCAAAAACGGACAGGCATCCGGATCGACCTGGACTGCCCGGACGACGTTTTGAAACTTGAGCCGGCGGTTACGACCGGCTTCTTCCGCATCTTCCAGGAGACCCTCACGAATATCGCCCGGCATGCTGAGGCATCTGCCGTTACGGCCCGGCTGGCAGTCGAAAATGAACAGTTGAATCTGACCATCTCCGATAACGGCAAGGGGTTCGATCCGGGACTGGTCAAGAGAAAGAAGACGCTGGGCCTGCTGGGGATGAAAGAACGGACCCTTATGATGAACGGAGCCTATGAGATCAACAGTCAGCCCGGGAAAGGCACCACCCTCCGCTTCAGTGTGCCGATGCACGGACTGAAAGAGGCATCCACCTGAACAATCCCGATATATGCGCATCCTGATAGCCGACGATCATGCCATAGTCCGCCGCGGTCTTTCTGAGATCCTGCTGGATGCATACCCAGCCGCGGAAATCGAGCAGGCGGCCGACGCGGACACCCTGTTGCAGCGTTCCACGTCCGGTAAATGGGATATCGTGATCAGCGACCTGATGATGCCCGGCACGAATATGCTCGAGGTCCTGCAACAGCTCCGCCAGTCTCAGCCAGAGCTTCCGGTGCTTATTCTCAGCATTTTTCCCGAAGAGCAATATGCGACGCGGGTGTTGAAGGCGGGCGCTTCGGGCTATATCAACAAGGACGCGGCGCCAACCGAGCTGGTGAAGGCCGTGGCGCGGATCCTGCAGGGCAGAAAATATATCACCCCGACGATCGCCGAGAAACTGGCGAGCGATCTCAGCTCGGATAGCGAGAAGGCAGCGCATGAGCTCCTGTCCGACCGGGAGTTCCATGTCATGAAGCTGCTGGCGTCAGGCAAAACCATTTCCGAGATCGCCGCCCAGTTATCGCTCAGCCCCACAACGATCAGCACCTACCGAAGCCGCATCATGGACAAAATGCGTCTCAGATCCAACGCTGAACTGGCGCGGTACGCGCTCGAAAACGGGCTGATCTGAACCTGTAGTGGAAAATCGACAAAACTCTTCGCCTTTCATTTATTTTCCGTCAGCGGCCATCTTCCTATTTTTGTCGCGCACTCTCCCGGGACACCTCATGACGGCAGAGGACAAACATTACTAATCCACCCTACATGATCAAGATCTTATTGGCTGACGACCATGCTGCCATTCGAAAACGCCTCCGGCAGATCCTTCTGGAAGGCTTCCCTGATTCGGAAATTGCGGAAGTAGCGGACGGAAACCGCCTGGTGCGCCGGAGCCTGGAAGGGTCATGGGATATTGTTATCGCCGACATAGCCATGCCCGTCCTCAGCGGCCTGGAGGCACTCCGGCGCATCCGCGTCCAGTTCCCACGGCTTCCCGTCCTACTGGTGAGCATCTATTTCGAGGAAGACTTTGCCCGCTTTGCGGTTGCCGCGGGGGCATCCGCCTACCTCTGCAAGGAAAAAGCTCAGGAAGACCTGCTACCGATCGTCCGGTCCCTTATAGTATAAACTCTACAAAACCGTTATAGGAAAATGTACCGCGAATAGGTATCCGGCACTATTCTGCAATCGATGTATGTCCCTTTATTTTGCACCCTCAAACGGCCAAGGATATCGCGATGAAAGAGAGGGATCATTTGAACCATTTGTTGGGCCAGGACGCCTGGAGGATCTTGCCGGAGAAGGCGTTGATGAACCAGGCCCGGACGTTGTTTTGGCTCGCGAATGGCGGAGGCAGGCTGGTATACGTGAACGACGCTTTTTGCCGGCAGTTCGACCTGGATGGGGTTGATGCCGGTGGCAATGCACAGGACCTGGTCCCCCGGGACATGGCCGTTTATTTTTCAGAAAAGCACCGAAGGGTTGCCCAATCGGGTACCCCTTACCGGAAGATACATCATTTTACCCGGCCTGACGGCCGCTGCTGCAGCTTCCTCGTCAGCATTTACACGATAAATGCAGCCGGGGAACCGCTGACCGGTGGCGAAGCATGGGACGTGAGCGAGTTTGCGCGCGAAAGGACGGAGCAGGAACAGCAGTTTGCGCGCACGATCCTGGAGGTGCAGGAACAGGAACGAATCTGGCTGGGACACGAGCTGCACGACAATGTGATCCAGATCATGATTTCCGCAAGGCTCCACCTGGACGGAATGAAGCCAAAAACGGAAGAAGAAAGGTCGATGAAGTCGCGGGCTTGCTCGCTGATCCTGTCTGCGATCGATGAAAGCCGGCGCCTGTCGCGGAAACTCGCCGCCTCACAGTTGAAGCATTCGGGGCTGCTGACTGCCATTGCCCAGTTGCTGAACGATCTGCGGAGCACGGGCCGGTTCAATATCAAGTTCAACTCTTCCCTTGATATCGATTCCGAATACCATCTGGGCGAAGAAAAAAAGATCGCATTGTACCGCATCGTACAGGAGGAACTGACCAATATCGTCCGGCATAGCCGTGCACGGAATATCCGGGTAAATATCATGCAGAACAACTCGGGGGTGATCTTGTACACCTTCGACGACGGAATCGGATTCGATCTTCGCCAAAAGCCAAAGGGCATGGGGCTGGCCAGCATCCGGACCCGTGCAGGGTCTTTCAAGGGCATGGTGGATATCGTCACGTCGCCCGGCAAAGGCTGTTCGGTGACCGTGCTGATCCCTTACGACTGAGATTGCTGGCCGTGTGAGCAATAAAATCAACGGCATGAAACGCATTCTGATCATCGATGAAGATGTCGACTGGCTGTTGGCCATGCGCTCTTTCCTGGAACGCAGCGGCCACGAATCGACCCTCGCGGCCACGTATCCCGAGGGATTCGAGTTGCTTGAGGCCGTACAGCCTGACCTGATCTTTCTCGATATCCGGCCCGGGGATCCCGGCGGACTTCTCCTTTACCGGAAGATCAGGGAGTCTGAGTTCGCAAGTATCCCGATCGTGGTGACCTCACATTATGCCGGGGCGCCGCGCCTTTATCAACCCTACGGAGATGCTGCTTTCCTGAAAAAGCCCTTTCAGCTATCCAGACTGATGAAAACGCTGAAGATCTACCTCTGAAGCCGGTTTGGCTTCCCCCTCCTGCCCTGCCGTTATTGAGCGTTTCGGCGGGGCGGAGGGTTTTTGTCGCGGTCTCCAGCTCACGATGCACCGGATGTTCGATTTTTTTTTACATTCGGCCCTGCACCCGTCGAATCACACAAAATTCAACTGATCATGAACCGCAGATCTTTTCTCCGCTCCGGCTCCCTGACCGGGTTCAGCCTTACGGCCCTCGGCCTGGAATCCTTTTTGCCGCCTGTAGCCTCGCCGCATATTCGCCCTGAGGGCCCTGACGCCGGCTTCCCGTTGTTGGAAGCCACGATCGATCAACTCCAGAACGGCATGGCCGGGGGGACCTATACCTCCGTCGGCATCACCCGCCTTTACCTGAAAAGGATCGCGGACATTGACAAAAAGGGTCCCGCGCTCAATGCGGTGATCGAACTCAACCCTGACGCCCTGTCGATTGCCGCCGCGCTGGACGCGGAAAGAAAGGCCGGAAAGATCCGCGGTCCGTTGCACGGCATTCCCGTGTTGATCAAGGACAATATCGACTGCGGCGATAAGATGATGACGACCGCGGGATCACTGGCCCTGGAAGGACATCATGCCGCCAAGGACGCCTTCATCGTCCGCAGGCTCCGCTTGGCGGGGGCCGTCCTGCTCGGCAAGACCAACCTGAGCGAATGGGCGAATTTCAGGTCTACCCGCAGCACCAGCGGCTGGAGCAGCCGTGGCGGCCAGACGAAGAATCCTTACTTGCTGGCCCGCAACCCATCGGGCAGCAGCGCGGGGTCAGGCTCGGCCGTATCGGCAAATCTTTGCTCGGTTGCGATCGGTACCGAAACAAACGGTTCAATCGTCTCCCCTTCCTCCTGCAACGGCGTAGTTGGTATCAAGCCCACCGTCGGCCTTTGGAGCCGCAGCGGGATCATTCCCATCTCGGCCACGCAGGACACGGCCGGCCCCATGGCCCGTACGGTAAAGGATGCTGTCATCCTGCTGGGCGCGCTCACCGGCGTCGATTCCGCTGACGCGGTAACGGCGCAAAGCGGAGAAAAGGCGCGCGCCGACTACACCGTCTTTCTCGATCCGAACGGGCTACAGGGCAAACGCATCGGCGTCGAGCGGTCATTTCTGACCAACGGACATGAAGGCGTGGTCGCCTTGTTCCAGGAAGCGATAGCCCTTTTGAAAGAGAAAGGTGCAACCGTGATCGAGATCGATTTACAGAAACAATTGTCCGACGCGGGTTCGGCGGAGGGTGTGGTATTGCAATACGAGTTCAAGGATGGGTTGAACAAATACCTGGCCGGGGCGGCCGGCTCGAAAGTCAGCAACCTCACCGAACTCATCGCCTTCAACAAGCAACATGCGGCCAGGACCATGCCGTACTTTAAGCAGGAGACGCTCGAAAAAAGCGACACCCGGGGCAGCCTGGAAAGCCCGGAATATACCGAGGCCCTGAAAAAGCTGCAGACGTCCGGAACGGTCATCGACAGTCTCCTGCGGGACAACCAACTGGATGCGATCGCCGGCACGACCAACAGCATCGCCTGCTGCATCGATCTGATCAGCGGAGATTACCGAACGGGACCGGGGTTCTCCGGACCTGCCGCGATGGCCGGCTACCCGCATATCACTGTGCCCATGGGGCAGGTCATGGGTCTGCCGGTTGGCTTCTCTTTTGTCGGCGGCGCGTACGCGGAGCCTACGCTTATTTCAATGGCGTACGCGTACGAGCAGGCTTCGAAGAAAAGGTCGGCGCCCGGATTTTTTGACGGCGCGCAAGTCGCCGCGACCCGCGAACCCGCCTCGTGAGCGGCCAAATCGACCTACAGTATGGCGGCGCGGACGGCTGCGGCAAGGTGGCGCTCGTGGCTAAGGTATGGTGGCGCTCGTGGCCCCGGTAATCCTGCCGGAGCCATTGTCCTGGACAAATGCGATCAGTTCTTCGTCACGCGTGGCGACTCCTGGCGGCAGCTGCATCGAACCGCTTCCCGTCAAAGCGCGGGTGATCGCCGTACCGGTCAGGTTCCGGACGATCTGGGCATGGGAAAGTGTCTGCCCGCTATTCTCCCCCGCACCGACGGCGGTGGTTGCCGACTTTTGTACGACCGCTACGATAAGCATTTGATTTTTGCCGGAGGGGCCGACGGCATAATTCCAGTCCACCTCGCCCTGCGCCGACCGTACCCCGCTCAGTTGCAATGGCACTCCCCTCGGCTGGCCCAGCCCCTTCCCGATCGCCCTTCGCAAGCCGGACTCGTCCGAACCGACACATTCATCTTGTCCATTGACGATGGCCTCGGGCGTATAGACCGTTTTGAGGTTCAGCCAAGCAGCGTATCGGTATTGCCGCCGGGTATATTGGTTCCTGCTAAAGACATCCTTCCAGCCCAGCCGGTCCCAATAGTCTACATGGAAAACAAGGAAAAAAACGGGGTCCTCCCTGTCTTCCTGCTGCAAGCGGGCCAGCAAGCGGTCCGCGGGCGGACAGCTCGAGCATCCCTCGGAAGTAAAAAGTTCGACGACGGCGAATCCCCCCGCCGCCGACGGCAAGGTCGCAGCCGCTGCAAAACGCGGCAATTGCGTCGAGCCGGAACACAAAAAGGCCTGGGCGCCTGTGACGACGGCGGAAACAGCGACAAACAAGAGCAACTTCGTCCGGACTTTCATAGTGGGCCGTATCTGGAATAAAGTTACCCATTTTCCTGGTTTGGTGAAAAAAGCGGGCGCCGGGAAGACCACAAAATCCATTATATTTATACAAACCAAATTAGCATTCTTATGATAGTCCTTTACATCATTGCAGGTATTATCGTCCTCTTTCTGGTGGTGGCTGCATTAGTTGGAAGGGGATGGAACTATGAAAAGAACATTTTGATACAAGCGCCCCGCACCAACGTCTGGGGCCATGTCAATTCCCTCGGCGCGATGACTACCTGGAGCCCCTGGCTCGAAAAGGACCCCGCGGTCAGCCAGACGATCTCTGGGGTCGACGGCACGCCGGGAGCGACCTATTCCTGGGACAGCCAGGTTAAGAAAGTAGGCGCCGGCAGGCAAACGATCGTCAGCGTCAACACACCCGCCGAAATGACCATGCGGATCGAGTTCATCCGGCCATTCAAGTCGCTGGCGGAAGCTTATGTCCGGCTGGAAGAAGAACGCGGCGCGACCCGGGCCATCTGGGGGATCGAAAGCTCGATGCCCTATCCGATGAACATCATGAAGATCTTCGGTTTTATGCAGAAGGCCATGAATAAGGATTTTATGCATGGTCTGAACAAATTGAAAGCGATGTGCGAAAAATAATCCGGTGGCTGTACAGGGGAGCACTATCTTGCGACACCAAATCGTCGCAATGCGTAAATTCTTAATGACTGTAAGCACCTTGCTCGCCACCGCGGCCCTCGTTTCCTGGGGCGTCACCGGCCATCGCACCATTGGAAAGATCGCCGGCAGCCACCTCAGCCCTGCTGCCCGCTCGGCAGTGCACGAGTTGTTGGGTGACGCGACACTGTCGGATATCAGCACCTGGGCCGACGAGGTTCGGGGAGAGCCCGAATACCGGCATACCGGGCCCTGGCATTTTATCAATCTTCCGCTCGGGCTGAGCTTTCCCGAATTCGAGGCAAAAGTGAAAAGCATGGGCATGGAGAATGTTTATGGCGCCCTTCAACAACAAGAACTGATCCTCGGCAGCCCTGCCACCACCCGCGCAGAAAAGACCGAGGCCCTGAAATTTGTCGTCCATTTTGTCGGCGACCTGCACCAGCCGATGCACGTCAGCCGGGAGGAAGACAAGGGCGGCAATACGATTCAGCTGAACTACGACGGCAAAGGAACCAACCTCCATTCCCTCTGGGACAGCAAATTGATCGATCATGAGGGTCTGACTTACGAACAAATGGCCGAACAGTACGACCACGCCACGCCCGTGCAGATCCGCCAATGGCAAAACGAGCCGCTGTTGCAATGGATCTGGGAAAGCTACCAGGCCAGCTCGAAACTGTATGCGGAGGTGGAGGCCATGAAGACCCGCAGCATCGATGACAGGTATTATGCCGCCCATATCAACATTATCCACGACCGGCTCGAGAAGGCCGGCATACGGCTGGCCGGGGTGTTGAACCATATTTTCCGGAACGGTCTGCCTTCCAGCGCTTCTCCTGCCACTTCTGCTTCACCAGCCGCAACGCCCGCGGCCGCGGCGCCCGGAGCGGCTACCGAAGAGGCGGGAAATGCAATTCCCGTCCAGGATGCGGCTCAGCATTACAACGAACTCGTGAAAGTCTGTGCGAAAGTCTATGGCATCCACGCGATGGAAAGCATGACACTTGTCAATCTCGGCGCCGCCTATCCCAACCAGCCGTTGACGCTGGTATTGCGGGGTAAGGCGAAAGACGCTTTCCGTGATCTCGACGGCCGGATGGTCTGCGTGACGGGAACGATCACCAGCTACCGCGACAGGCCCGAGATCGTCATCACCGATCCGGCCATGATAGTGGCGTCCAGGTAGTCACCGCCGGCCGGTGATAGACAACAACTTGTTTGCGCACATACCGACCGTTTGACTCCCCCAATCAAAACGCCGTATCCCAAAATCCGGTTGCCTTTGCCTATATTCGGGGATCAAACTTCATCTATGCTAAAAATCCTCCTCCTTTCCGTCCCCCTGGGACTTGCCATCCCCACCCTTCACGCCCAGCAAAAGACCACCCACCACATGACCATCACGATCTACGAAGACTTTGACCTTGGCGGTCACAGTGAATTGATCGAAACGCACGAGGATGGCACCCAGACTATCCGTAAGATCCGCTGGGCCGCCCCAAGAAACCTGAAGAACCAGGTCATCCACGAGGATTCTGTGATGCTGGCGCTGACGCCTTATTTCAACACCGGCTGGGAAGTATCCGCTTCAACGGAAACGGTTCAAAGCGGATCATCCGAGTATATCACCCGCTTTTTCCTTCGGAAGGAATAGTAATGAGGGCGAAACCCCCATTACCCTCGCGTTAACATAGTTTAACATTTTCGCACGGTACCTTTGACCCGGGATCTCGTATACCACAAAAAACCCGCTACATGCAACCTCTCAAAATACCGGCGATTGTCCTGCCACTATTTTTTACCGCTTGCAGTTCTTCACGAAATGCGACCGGGTCTTCCGCAGCCGAAGGTCCCGTATCGCAGTGGCAAAGCCGGCCGCTCGACATCGACGGGTCGGACAGGGATTGGGCGAACCCCCTGCCTTACAACGTCAAGGCGGAACGAGTCAGCTACTCTATCAGCAACGACGATCAGAATTTATACGTCCTGTTGTCGACAGCCGACCGGCAGGAGCAGCAAAAGATCATCCAGGGCGGGATGTCCGTCTGGGTCAACCCGAAAGGGGAAGAAAATAAGGGAGATGCTGTCGGAATCGGCTATCCGCAGGACGAACACAGCGATCCGGACCGGAAATTGATGGAGGAGGCCCAGCCGCAGCGATACCAGGCAAAGCAACCCGTTACCCTGGAACAAAAGAAGACCTATTCCCTTTATGGCTTTAGCCGTGACTCGTCCATTCAGTCCTACACCTATGGCGACACCAACGTCGCAGGCGTCCGCATGCAAATGGATTTCAACAATGACGGCGTACTGATCTATGAGGCTGCGATTCCGCTGCAGGCAATCTATTCCGGCGTTACGCCGCCTTATCCGGCGCACCACCTCACAGTTGGCATTTTTATCGAACCGTTGCCGGCGACTGCCCGCATTCCGCGGGATGGCGGCGGAACGTCCGGGCTGAGTTTTGGGTTGGGGGGCGGAATGGGCACGTTTGGCAGTGGCGCCGGCATGGGGATCGGCCTTGGCCATGAGTTCGGCATTGGCGGCGGCAGGAAACCCAACAAGACGCTGTTTGACGAAGCCCAGATCTGGCAGGTCGTGCAGCTGGCCAGGAGTGCTGCCCATTAACGGCGTGGGGGCGGTGCGGATCCTCGCCGCACCGTAAAAGACCCGATCACAGATTCGAACGCAGGCCGGCTTTGCAACAACCGGCCCTTCAATGCGGAGCAAGTCAGGATGTACACCATCCCGGAGTCCGGGATGAAATAGCAAATGTTTTCCAGGTCGGTGCCGTCCGCGTCCTGGGAATAATGCAGCCACCTCGAAGACCGCCCGCCGATCACCCGCCGCCCCTGGCCGATCAGTGAGAACCTGGGCACATACTGCACGAACCCGCCGATCGCACCCCGTACGTATTTGTCCAGCGATAATTGGTGCAGCGAGTCGCTGACCAGGCTTACACTGGTGCGGAACCGAAGTCTTTCCGAGGCGGTATCCAGCAGCGCGGCCCGGATATTTCCGATCAGGGTGTCGGTCCTGCGCCATCCGGCCGGCGTCCGGAGTTCCGCCCGCTCCAGTCCGACATTGTATCCCGGCCTGGCATTCGCCTTTTTGACCAGTTCCGAGTCGGTCCGCCGCTGTTGCAACGCCATCGAATCCATCGCTTTGATTTCGGCCGTGTCCACTGAAAACGAGAGGCTGTCGCCCGCTGACAAGCGATTTCCCTTTCCTTTGCACCCTGACAAAAAAAGCAAGCCCAGCACAATCCCCGAAGCGAGTAGTCTCATCACTGAAAAATTCGGCCAAAAATAGGCCAATTGCCGGCGCTCAACAAATACGGGGACTTGTTGTTAAGCCGCAAAACAGTTATATGGACCAACAACATCAGGACTTATTCATCAAAACCGTCCTTGCCAATTGGGAATTGACCATCAACCGCATGACCACCGCTTTTGACCGCTTCAGTGACGCCGACCTCCATAAGCCCATTGCTTCCGGAAAGAACCGGGTCATTTATCTGCTCGGTCATCTCGTTGCAGTACATGACCGGATGCTTCCCCTGCTGCGGCTGGGCAATCGACGTTATCCCGAACTGGACGGGACGTTCATCACCAGCCCTGACAGTCCGGAAGCTAAAATGCCGGCGGCGGCCGAGCTTCGCGGGCAGTGGACGGCCATCAACCACCTGCTGACCGAAATGCTCCGCGCCTGGAAGCCGGAGGAATGGTTGGAGAGGCACGAATCGGTCTCTGCTGCCGATTTTGAAAAAGAGCCACACCGCAACAGATTGAATGTCGTGCTCAGCAGGACCGGACATGTCAGCTATCATCATGGGCAGGTTGCGTTGTTGAAGTTGTGAGAACGAGGGAAGTCCCTTATTTTTACACCGATAACTTAACCCTCACATGTCATTCTTCCAGGACAAGGTCGTCGTGATCACCGGCGGCAGCGACGGGATCGGGAAAGCGCTGATCGAAACACTCATTCCGTTGGGAGCCAAGGTGGCGACCTGCGGGCGGAGCCACGATAAGATCTATACGCTGCAGATGGAATATTCCCAAATCCTCCTGCACGCTGTCGCCTGCGATGTCAGCGTGGAGGCCGAATGCAAAAAGTTTATCGAGTCTACGCTGGAAACATTCGGCCGCATCGACGTGCTGATCAACAATGCCGGCATCTCCATGCGGGCTTTGTTCCTGGACTGCGATACGGATGTCACGCGTAAAGTAATGGAAATCAATTTTTTGGGCGCCGTTTACTGCACAAAATATGCGCTTCCGTCTTTGCTCCGGCAACATGGTACGGTGGTAGGCATTTCGTCTACGGCCGGGTATCGCGGGCTGCCGGGCAGGACCGCCTACTCCGCCAGCAAGTTTGCATTGCAGGGTTGGCTGGAAGCCCTGCGGACGGAATTGCTGCATAGCGGAGTGAACGTGATGTGGGTCTGCCCGGGTTTCACCGCTTCTAATATCCGGCTGTCGGCGCTGGACAAGGACGGCAGGCCACGCGGCGAAACCGTGCTGAATGAAGGTTCGCTGATGACCGCCGCCGATTGCGCGCGGCACATCGTACGCGCTATTGCAAGACGTCGGCGCACCGTAGTGCTTACCCTGCTGGGCAAGGTGACCGTGCTCATCAACAAAGTGGCGCCGGCGCTGGCCGACCGCCTGACGTATCGCCATTACTATAACAGAAAAGGGGAGTTCGTCAAATAACCGCAATGGCGCTCATTACCCTTACATCGGATATCGGCCATAAAGATTACCTGGTCGGGGCCGTCAAAGGCCAATTGGCGCAGGTCAATCCGGCCTTTCAGATCCTGGATATCAGTCATGAACTTTCCCCGTTCAACTATCCGCAGGCTGCCTATGTCTGCCGGAACGCGATCCGGCAATTCCCGCCGTTTACCTTTCACCTGATCCTCGTCAATCTCTTTGAACGGAAACCCGAGCAACTGCTGCTGGCTTACCATAAAGAGCAATACCTGCTTTGCGCAGACAACGGATTGCTGACCATGATCCTGGAAGGCCGGCCGGAAATGGTGATCGGACTGCCGCTCGAGCGGACTGCCATCAAGAATACGCTGTATTGCGTGCGCGTCATGGCCGGGGCCATCCAGGAACTGGTGGCCGGGGGAAGCCTGCTGACCATTGGCGTACCGGACGTCGCATTCGCAGAGAAGAACCACCTCCGGCCGGTATTTGGAGACAATTGGATAGAAGGCCAGATCATCTTTATCGATCATTTTGAGAATGTCATTGTCAATATCACCCGCGAAGAATTCGAGGAGCGCCGCAAAGGGAGGAGCTTTCGGATTGTTTTTAAGCGGGACGAAGTGATCGAGCGGATCAGCGAGTCCTATGCAGATGTCGGCGAAGGCGAGAAACTGGCGCTTTTCAATTCGGCGGGTTACCTCGAGATCGCCATCCAGAAGGGCAATGCGGCAGGCTTATTCGGCCTGCAGGATTTCACCGAACAATCCCAGAACCAGTACCTGCAAAGCAGGCTATTTTACCAAACCGTACGGGTATATTTCGAGTGAGGTCCGGTTAATTAGCCGTTAATTTTCCCCCTCACCGGTCCGGCGGGATAAATTGCCTGGGAAATTCGCGATAATTGACGTTAATTCGCGTGCAAATTGCTTAGTCTGAGCAGTTTGAAAATCTCGTTGCCAATATGACCTATAAAAGAGTGAATAATACGGTGGGTTGGATCGTTGGACTCTTTGCCTGCACCGTCTTTGTGATGACCGCCGAAGCGACCGGCAGCTTTTGGGATTGCGGAGAATTCATTTCGAGCTGTTACAAGATCCAGATCCCCCATCCGCCCGGCGCTCCGCTGTTCGTGCTGATGGGCCGGTTCTTCATCATTCTTTTTGGGGATAGTCCCCACACGGCGGCGCATGCGGTGAATTTCATGAGTGCGATCGCCAGCGGACTGTCCATATTGTTCCTGTTCTGGTCGATCACGCATTTTGCCCGGCGCATCGTGCTAAGAGCCGATCATACCTTCGAACCCGACCGTCGCCAGCTTTTCACGATCATGACCTGCGGGGTCATCGGCGCACTGGCGTACACATTCGCCGATTCTTTTTGGTACAGCGCGGTGGAAGGGGAAGTATATGCGTCGTCCGCCTTTTTTACCGCCCTCGTCTTCTGGGCCATCCTGAAATGGGAGCAGCAGGCGGACAAGCCCGGCGCGGACCGATGGATCATATTCATCTTTTATATGATGGGCCTCTCGATCGGGGTGCACCTGCTGAACCTTCTGACCATCCCGGCCATCGTCATGGTCTATTATTTCCGGCGTTTTCGTCCGACCGCCTGGGGCACCCTTTGGGCCTTCCTGATCGGTTGCATGATCACGGGATTCGTGCAAAAATTCGTTATCCAGTATACCATCAAAGGAGCGGCGAACTTTGACATTTTCTTTGTGAATTCGCTCAACATGCCGTTTTTCGTGGGTTTTGGCTTCTTTTTTATTTTACTGGCCGCGGTACTCATCCTGATCAACCGCTGGGCGGTTCGCAGGAAATACCATTACCTGAAAATGGGTGTCTGGAGCGCCGCCTTCATGTTACTGGGCTACTCCACCTATTTTACCACCATGATCCGGAGCAACGCCGACCCGGGGGTGGATATGTATAATGTCGACAACCCCGTCAGTCTCGAAGGCTACCTGAGCCGCGAACAATATGGTGACTGGCCGATCCTTTACGGACCTGATTATGAAGACACGCCGCCGCGCGTCGACGAAGGACCCATGTATGTAAAAGGGAAGGACAAGTATGAAGTGGCCGGCCGCATTTACGGTCAGGACTGGGCCAACACGCCCTCATCGCATTTTTTCCCCCGGATGTGGGATAACGGGAACGACCGGCAGCAGCTCAATTGCTACCAGGCTTATACCGGGCTGAGCGACGGGGACGTTCCCTCGAAACTCGATAACTTCAAATATTTCATCAGTTACCAGAACTGGGAGATGTTCCTCCGGTACTTCCTGTGGAATTATTCAGGCAAACAGAACGACCTCCAGGGGTTCGGGAATGTCCGGGACGGTAACGCCATCACGGGGATCCCCTTCGTCGACAATTATTTTCTGGGCGATCAAAGCATGATGCCCGATAGCATCCACAAGAACAACAAGTCCTACAACCGGCTGTATTTCCTGCCGATCATCCTTGGGCTGATCGGGCTGTTCGTGCAGTCCAGCCGCAACCGGGGCGACTTCCTTGTCACCCTCCTGCTCTTTTTCTTTACAGGCTTTGCAATAGTCATCTATCTGAACCAATCCGGCTATCAGCCCAGGGAAAGGGACTATGCTTTCGCCGGCGCCTGCTACGCCTTTGCCATCTGGATCGGACTGGGCGTCATTAAAGTGCAGGAATGGATGCAGCAGTTTGCGTTCAAGACAAAGCCGGACCTGGCCGGCTATGCCACGGCAGGGCTTTGTTTCCTGGCCGTGCCGGTCATCATGGGCACCCAGGAGTGGAACGACCATGACCGGGGACACAAGACCCTCCCGCGTGACCTGGGGAAGGATTACCTGGAGAGCTGCCCGAAGAATGCCATCTTGTTTTCGTTCGGCGACAACGACACCTACCCCCTTTGGTATGCCCAGGAGGTCGAAGGCATCCGGACCGATGTCCGCGTGATGAATTACAGTTTGCTGGGAACGGATTGGTATATCAATCAGTTGCGATATAAGGTCAACCAAAGTCCACCCTTCAACGTCCTCTTTACCCCCGAACAGATCCAGGGCAGCACTCGGGATGCCGTCGTCGTAAATCCGCTGGCTGGGTTCGACCAGAATAAGTATTACGATGCCCTCACGATGTTGAAAGACGTAGTCGGCAGCGACGATCCGAAATATGAACTCCAGAGTCAGGACTTGACGACCAATTTTAACGTGCTACCGGTAAGACACCTTTCCGTTCCCGTGGATGTCAATACGGTGCGCGCCAATGGAACGGTCAACCCGGGCGACAGCGTGGTTAGCGAATTGCACCTCGATATCAGCCCGAACAAGAACTACCTCTTCAAGAACGAGCTGGCGGTGCTCGCAATCATAGCCGCAAATAAATGGCAGCGGCCCATCTGCTTCAACTCCACCTACGAGGTGGAAAGCCTCGGGCTGTCCAAATATATCCGGCAAAACGGCCTCGCCGGCCAACTGGTTCCGGTGGAATCCAGCGGGAGCCCCTACGGATTTTACAACAATGACCTGGCCTATACCAATATGATGACCAAATTCGCATACGGTAATGCGAATCATCCCGGAGTGTATTACGATGAGGAAAACCGCCGGCACCTCAACACGATCCGGGCCGCGCACGCACAACTGGCGCTGAGCCTGATCGACGCGGGTAAGAAAGATTCCGCCCGCAACGTACTGGAGCATTTCGACCAAAATGTGCTCGAGTCGAATTTCCCATACGGCATGACCTCCACCTATGGCAACCAGCAAAACCGGATATCCATGAGCTTCCTGCTGGCCTGCTACCAGTGCAACGACACGAAGCTGGCCGCCAAGGTCGCCACCTCGCTGCGGAAGGACCTGGAGCAGCAGCTCCGGTATTACAACTCCCTGGGGGAAAGCCAGCCCAACGAACAGTTGGCCGTCAACGCGCAGATGGCTGCCCAGAATAAGGGAGGCAACCTGACTGACCGTCAACTGGCCTTCAAGGACGATATCATGAGCTCGTACCAGATGCTTTTACAGCTGGACGCATGGAATAAGCAGTATGTGGCGCCACCTTCACCCTCAAAAGTCGCGGCGCCTCCGAAATAAGACTGCCCCGGGCGCGCAAACAATCCGCCTCCCGAAATGTTACTATACCGTGAAAAGTTATATAAAGGACAGTTCCCGCCAGGGAGCTGTTTTTGTAGGTGGGTACATCAAATAAAGTAGTAACTTGAAAGGACTATGATCGGATTTCACTTTAAGCGGTATGATCCCAATGAGGAAGGCAAGCCAAAATTCGACCAGCTGCTGGATATTTTCATGCAATTGCTCAGCTACACCAACGGAGATGTCGGTGAAGCCCTCCAATGGATGAACCAGCTCGACAAGGAATATCAGTTGACGGACGAGGAATACGGAATGGGCGATTTTATCGAAGAATTGAAGGAGAAGGGATATATCGACGATAACAAGCAAACAGGCGAGATCCGGATCACGCCCAAGACCGAGCAAGGCATCAGGCGGCGTTCCCTCGAGGAGATCTTCGGCAAACTGAAGAAGACGAAACAGGGCAATCACAACACCTTCAAGCCCGGAGCGGGCGATGAGGCCAACCCCGAGACCAGGCCCTTCCGGTTTGGCGACCAGCTCGAACAGATCGACTTCACCGAATCGATCCGCAATGCGCAGATCAACCATGGCATCGAATCCTTCGATATGCAGGAGGACGACCTCAAGATCCGCGAGACGGATTTCAAGGCACAGACTTCGACCGTGCTGATGATCGACATCAGCCATTCCATGATCCTTTATGGCGAGGATCGCATCACCCCCGCCAAAAAGGTGGCAATGGCGCTCAGCGAGCTGATCACGACGAAATATCCAAAGGACACGCTGGACATCGTCGTCTTTGGCAATGACGCCTGGCCCGTGGAGATCAAAGATCTCCCCTACCTGCAGGTCGGCCCCTATCATACCAATACCGTCGCCGGTCTCGAACTGGCAATGGACATCCTGCGCCGGCGACGCAACGCCAACAAGCAAATTTTTATGATCACCGACGGCAAGCCGACCTGCCTGAAAGTGGGGAAGCGATACTATAAGAACAGCTTCGGCCTGGACCGGAAGATCACCAGCCGTTGCCTCAACCTGGCGGCGCAATGCAAGAAGCTGAAGATCCCCATCACTACCTTCATGATCGCCAGCGATCCATACCTGCAACGATTTGTCAATGAATTTACCGAAACCAATAATGGGAAGGCCTTTTTCGCGGCGCTTGACCGGCTGGGAAGTTTTATCTTCCGTGACTTCGAGTCCGGGAAAAGAAAGACCGTGTATTGAGAAAATTGAAATACTAAAACGCTCAAATGGACATCACAAAGATCAGAACGCTTGGAGAACTGAAGCATGCCGGTTATCGGAACAAATCTATAAAGGAAGAGATTCGCGTCAACCTTATCAACAAGCTGAAAAATAAAGAGACGACATTCCCGGGCATCCTGGGCTACGAAGATTCGGTGATCCCGGACACCGAACGCGCCCTTTTGTCCCGCCACAATATCCTTTTCCTCGGACTGCGCGGTCAGGCAAAGACCAGGATGGCGCGCCAGATGGTCGAACTTCTGGATGAATATATTCCCTATGTGGCGGGCAGCGAGGTCAACGACAACCCTTTTGCGCCGATCTCTAAATTTGCACGTGACCTGATCCGGAGCAAAGGCGATGACACCCCGATCACCTGGCTGCACCGCAGCGACCGCTACGGTGAAAAGCTCGCGACGCCCGATGTCAGCGTCGCCGATCTGATCGGGGATATAGACCCCATCAAAGCGGCGAACCTCCGGCTCAATTTCGCGGACGAACAGGTCATTCACTTCGGCATCATCCCGAAAAGTAACCGCGGCATCTTCGTCATCAACGAGATCCCCGACCTGCAGGCGCGTATCCAGGTCTCACTCTTCAACATCCTGGAAGAGGGCGATATCCAAATCCGCGGATTCAAGCTCCGGATGCCGCTCGACATGCTGTTCGTATTCACGGCCAACCCGGAAGACTATACGAACCGCGGCTCGATCGTGACGCCGCTGAAAGACCGCATCGAAAGCCAGATCCTCACGCATTACCCCAAAACCCTCGATACGGCTCTGGCCATCACCGAGCAGGAAGCCGATATCCACGAAGAACAGAAAGGGATCGTCATGATCAGCGACCTGGTAAAACGCCTGATCGAGCAGGTATCTTTCGAAGCCCGGACAAGCGAGTACGTGGACAAGAAGAGCGGGGTTTCCGCCAGGCTTACGATCGCCGCATTCGAAAACGCGGTAAGCGCGGCCGAACGGCGCGCCATCCTCAACAATGAGCGGCAGACGCAGATCTGGATGAGCGATTTGATCGGCATCGTACCTTCCATCACCGGAAAGATCGAACTTGTCTATGAGGGCGAGCAGGAAGGTCCCTACCAGGTGGCATTCAACCTGCTGGAAAAGGCGTTCCGCTCGCAATTCGTCAACTATTTTCCCAATCCGGAGCAGCTTAAGAAACGCAAGGCCGATACCCGTGACGAGAACCCCTTCCGTGCGATCACGCATTGGTTCGACAAGGGCAATCATCTGAACCTCTTCTTCAATACGCCCGATTCCGAGAAGATCCAGCAGCTCTACAAGGTCGACGGACTGCATGCGCTGGTCAAAAAATATTTCAAACACGCCAACGAGCGTGAAGCTGCGCTCCTCATGGAGTTCGTACTCCACGGCCTGTCGGCCTATTCGCTGATCAGCAAAAAGGTGGTCGAAGGGAAGATCGAATTCAAGGACCTGATCGGTTCGATGGTGAACCTCGGATCAGCCGGCGGAAGTTTCAGCAGCGACGACGACGATGCCGAAGGCGAAGATTTCAATTAGACGCAGGCCGCGAGCTCAGCAAGGCCGGAGACCGCGCCCTCAAACGATATTGACTTCCCTTTCCAGCGTGACGCCGAATTTCTTGCGGACGCTGCGGAGTATCTCCTCGCTCAGCTCGAAGATTTCCCGCCCGCTGGCATGACCATAGTTCACCAGCACCAGGGCCTGCCGTTCATGGCAACCTGCGTCGCCACGCCGAAACCCCTTCCATCCGCATTGTTCGATCATCCAGCCGGCAGCCAGCTTCGTCACCGGGTGATGGGGATCGGGATAGCCGACGATATCGGGGAACCGGTCCTTCAGCGCGGCAAATTGAGGGTTTGGAACCGCCGGGTTCTTAAAAAAGCTGCCTGCGTTTCCGATCCGCACCGGATCCGGAAGCTTGGCCGTGCGGATGCGGATCACCGCTTCCGAAACCGCCCGGATACTGAGTTGTTGTACCTCCATTTTTTCCAGTTCTTCCCGGATCGCGCCATACCCGGTGTGAAAAATGGGTTTGCGGTTGAGCCGGAATGTGACGTTGAGAATGATGAAGCGGTCCTTGCAGGAGTGCCGGAATACCGAATCGCGATAGCCGAACTGACAATCGTTAAGCGTAAACATCCGGATCTTCCCGTCCTGCAGATCCCAGGCTTCCAATTCATGGAAAACGTCGCGTAACTCTACGCCATAGGCGCCGATATTCTGCATCGGCGACGCGCCGACGTTCCCGGGGATCAGGGAAAGGTTCTCGACGCCGGCCCAGTTCCGATCCAAACAATACAACACGAAGGGGTGCCAGGCCTCTCCGGCTCCCACCTGGACATAGCAATGCCGCTCGTCCTCCCTTACGAGCCGGATGCCGGCAATCTCATTCTTCAGCACCCAACCGTCAATATCCTTTGTCAGCAGAACATTGCTGCCCCCGCCAAGTACAAACAACGGCTCGCCTCCCCGGCGCCCGGCGGCCGCCGCGTCGCCGTTGCGCCGCAGATCTCTGCCGCGTGGGCCGGACTCCAGCAATTCAGCGAGCTCCTCGATCCCCGAAAACCGCGCGAAATGCCGCGCGGTCGCCGCAATCCCGAAAGTGTTGTAGGGTTGCAAATCAAAATTTGCTGTCCATCCCATAAGGCAATGATACTTTTTGAATGCAATGTAGGACGAGTTTTTCGAGAAAACACAATAACTTAGGCCATCAAACCCTTCGCTATGTCAACACGCCGAGACTTCCTTCACCGACTGACCGGCTCCGCCCTCGTCCTTTCCGCCATGCCCGGCACTATCGTCGCCGGCTGCGCCAACGCTCCCGATTCCCGCTATGACGGACCTATCCTTCGCGTGGCTCTGCTCGGCCTGGGCGATTACGCAACCCGGGTGGCCAATGCCATGCAGTCATGCCGGAAGGCAAAGCTCGTCGGGGCGATCAGCGGCACGCCGGCCAAGATCCCTGTCTGGCGAAAGAGGTACAATATTCCGGCAGCCAACTGCTACAATTATCAGACCATGGAGCAGCTGAGGGACAATCCGAATATCGACGCGGTTTATGTCATCACGCCCAACGCGACCCATAAGGATTTTGTCATCCGGGCCGCGAAAGCCGGCAAGCACGTGATCTGCGAAAAGCCGATGGCCGTCAGCTCGCAGGAATGCCAGGAGATGATCGATGCCTGCAAGGCGGCGGGCGTGCATCTCCTGATCGGCTACCGGATGCATTTCGAACCAAAGACGCTGGAAGTGATCCGCATGAGAAAGGCGGGCGAGCTTGGCACGATCCGTTTTTTCCAGGGACTCTCGGGCTTCGTCAGCGGCGACCCCCGCCAATGGCGGCGGAATCCCAAACTTTCCGGCGGCGGGTCGATGATGGATATCGGCATTTATTCGGTCAATGGCGCCCGTTATATGGTGGGAGAAGAGCCCGCCTGGGTCACAGCGCAGGAGACAAAGACAGACCCGGACCGGTTTGTCCCTGGGATCGACGAGACGATCCAGTTCCAGTTCGGCTTCCCCGGCGGCGCGGTCGCCTCCTGTCTTTCCACCTACAATATGGACAACCTCGACCGCTTTTTTCTGGACGGGTCGGCTGGGTTTGCCGAGCTGCTTCCCGCGACGGGCTACGGGCCCACAAAGGGCCGCACCAATAAGGGCGAACTGACGCAACCCGATACTGTGCATCAGACCGTCCAGATGGACGAGATGTCCGGCATCATTCTGCAGGGACAACAGCCGGTGGTCCCCGTGGACGGCGAAGAAGGCAAGCGGGACATGGTCCTCGTCGAGGCGATCTACCAGGCCGCGAGGACCGGCCAAAAGATCATGCTGAAAGCCTAAGCCGGCGGCTACAACGCATCCACATCGGGGATAATGACAACACTCCGGAATTTCCGGTCGTTGTGCAGGATAGCCGTCTGCTGGCGGATAATGTGTTTGGCGAAATTGATCGTCGCACCATCCTTCGGGAGCTTCAGCATCAACTCCATCAGGTATTGGTTCCGCACCCGCGCAATGACCGGTTCGGCGGGTCCGACAAGACAGCCGGCAAATTCTTTTCTCAGCGTGATCGCAAAAAATCCCGCCGCAGATTCCACCACTTCCTTGCTGCGGTGCCGGAAAGTGACCCGGATGATCCGGGTAAAAGGCGGGTAACCGAATTGCCGCCGGAACGGCAATTCATGATGGATGAAGAGTGAATAGTCATGGGCCCTGACATAGGCCAGGACCGGATGCGCCGTATCGGCGGCCTGGATCAGGACTTTACCCTCGCCATCTTTCCGGCCGGCGCGGCCGCTGACCTGTTCCATCAATTGAAATGCGCGTTCGTTCGCGCGGAATTCGGCAAAATGGATGATGCTGTCGGCGTCGAGGATCCCGACAAGGTTGACGTGTTCGAAGTCGAGTCCTTTCACCACCATTTGCGTGCCTACCAGGATGTCGATCTTGTGTTGCTCGAATTGCTGGATCAGCGTGTCATGAGCAGTTTTTCCGCGGACGCTGTCAATGTCCATTCGCGCGACCCGCGCTTTCGGGAAGACGGACTCAAGATGCTCTTCGATGCGCTCGGTCCCGAAATTCCGCTGAACGAACCGGTGGTTGCCACAAGCCGGGCAGGTGTGGACCGGCGCATAGACCGTCCCGCAATAATGGCAGTGCAGTTTGTTGGTCAGCTTGTGGAAATTGAGCGAAACGTCGCAATTGCGGCATTGGGGGATCCAGCCGCAGACCTCGCAAACCTGGTATGGCGAATAGCCGCGCCGGTTCTGGAACAGTATGACTTGCCGTCCCGCGGCCAGCGAGCGTTCGATCTCCGCATGAAGCGCGGGGCTGAGGATGGGCTTCCCATAATCGCGTGACCCGGTCAGCGGATCGTCTGTTGCCCCATCTCCTTTGTCCGCCGGGTCCGGCGCCGCTTCCACGTTCCCAATCACCAGCGCCGCAGGCTCTTTCCCGGCGGCCCGCAGCGCCGGCGCGGCGCCAATACCCTTCGGCGGTTTCGCCCTCCTGAAGGGCCGGACCACCTTTGTATCGACCACTTCGATCGCCGGCATCGGCAGGTTGCCGAACCGTTCTTTCAGTTCGACCAGACCATATTTGCCCGTGGTTGCATTGTAATAGGATTCCACCGCGGGTGTTGCACTTCCCAAAAGGACGCGGGCCCCGAAAAGCGATGCATAGTAGATCGCGGCGTCCCGCGCATGGTACCGGGGCGCGGGTTCCTGCTGCTTATACGAAGGATCATGTTCTTCGTCGGCAATGACAAGGCCCAGGTCGGCGAATGGCAAAAAGATGGCGGAGCGGGCGCCGAGAATCACCTTCAATTCCCCGGTCCGGATCTTGTTCCAGGTCTCGAGCCGCTCATTCTGGCTGAATTTGCTGTGATAGACGCCGACATACCCGCCAAAATGCCGTTGCAGCCGCCGGATGATCTGCGAGGTCAGGGCGATTTCCGGCAGCAGGTACAGCGCCTGCCGCCCTTCCCGGATGGCGGCTTCGATCTGGCGGATATAGATCAGCGTTTTACCGCTGGAGGTCACCCCGTGCAGCAAACAGACTGGGCGTTCCCGGAAGACAGCCTCGATGCCGTCATAGGCTGCCTGCTGTGCAGGCGTCAGCTCAAAATCGATCAGCACATTTCTTGGCAGGTATACCGCCCGGTCGACCGTCCGCGTCTCAATCCGCAATATATTCTTCCCGACGAGCCCTTTTAATTGTTCCGCCGATGCGCCGGATTTTTTGAGGAGTGCGGCGCGCGGGACTTCGCCTCCTGTCTTTTGCAGGTGCAAATAGGCAAGCAGCAGTTCCAGCTGTTTCGGCGCGCGCTCCCATCCGTTCAGCAACTCCGCCAACCTTTCTTCAGCCGCATAGTCGGGATGTAACGATACAAAGTCCGCCTTCCTGGGCACATAGGTTTCTTTGAGCGACTCCCAGACAAAACAAATCTTCTTATCGATCAACCGTTTGATGACAGGGTAGACATGGTTGGAATCGAGCAACTGCTGTACTTCGGAGAGCTTCAATTCCTTCCGGATCAGCAGCGCTTCGGCTACGATGAATTCATCATTGTCGAGATGAGAAAAATCGTCGCCTGTCTCTTCGTTGAAGACCAGAATGGTCTCGCTGCTCAACTTGAAATGCGCGGGCAGCGCCGCGGCCATCACCTCGCCTTCGCTGCAGAGATAGTAATCGGCGATCCATTCCCACAGCTTTTGCTGGGAAGGATGAAGGATGGGTTCCGTATCGAGGAGATTGCCGATGGGTTTTGGCTGAAATGCCGACGGCTTTTCGTCATGAAGCCTTCTGACAATGCCGGCATACTTCTTGTTCCGCAATTCCACCTCCACACGACAACCTTCCCGGATCCGGGACTGCCATTCTTCCGGTACGGACCAGGTGTAATTCGTGGGTAATGCCAGCGGTATGATGACTTCGGCATACATTAGCCGCAAATTACGGTAAAAGACGGACTCGCGCCGAACATCTCACGCCGTCCGGATCCATGTCACGGAACGCCGGATAAGCCCCTGTTCCATGCAGTCGAAGACCCGCTGTTTCAAAACAGGCAGGTCGGCGAGCGTCAGCCCCTCTACACCGATTTCCGGCAGAAAGACAGCACGCGATTTGCCTGGCCGGAGACTGAGCAGGCTCGAGTAATGCATCCGGTCATAGGTGTCGACGAACAGGATGGGCTGCAGCGGGGTCTGGGTTTCGATGGCGATCCGGAATGCGCCGTCATAAAAGGCCTTCAACGGCCGGCCGGTTTCATTGAAGGTTCCTTCAGGGAAGATGAAGACCGAGCGATCGGCGGCCAGCATCGTTTTCAGCTCCCGCACGCTGCGGGACCGGGCGTCGGCGGTGCTCCGGTCGACCAGCACGACGGCTCTCGAATAAATGAACCCGAACAACGGCATCCGGGTCATCTCCGCCTTTCCCAGCACCCGGAAACGGTTCCGGCGAACGGCCTGCAGGATAATGGGAATGTCGAGATAGGAAATATGATTGGACACAAATACATAACGCCTCGCCGGGTCCGGCCGTGACAGGTATATATTCTCGTGCCGGATGCCGATCAGCCAGAGCCAGGCATTGTCCCAGTAACGGCAAATCCCGTAGATCCTGTCTCCGCCGGTCAGGTCGCCCTGCAGCGAATAGATAGCGACAAAAGGCAATACGCAGATCATCCCGATCACAAACATCAAAAAAGCATAACCGCAATACAGCCACCAGAGGGGTTTCATCGACAGCTAAAGTAGGAAATATTAGCTACCTTTGCCGGCTGATGCAAATAGCCCGCAACAAGACGGTGGCCTTTCACACACTCGGCTGCAAGCTCAACTATTCGGAGACGTCGAGCCTGTCCCGCCTATTGGAGCAGGAGGGTTTTGAAAAGCGCGATTTCGACGACCAGGCGGACGTCTATGTCATCAATACCTGCTCCGTCACCGGAAACGCCGATAAGGAGTGCCGGTACCTCGTGCGGAAGATCCGGCGGCAGGCCCCGGGGAGCATGGTGGTGATCACCGGATGCTATGCTCAACTGAAGCCGGCGGAGATCGCCGCCATACCGGGCGTGGACCTTGTGCTGGGTGCAGCGGAAAAATTCAACCTGGCGTCGCACCTCGCGGACGTGACCAGGGGACAGGGAGCAAGGATCTGCAGTTGCGATATCGATGAAGTAAAGGATTTCCATCCCGCCTTTTCGTTGCACGACAGAACCCGGACCTTCCTGAAAGTCCAGGACGGCTGTGACTACAATTGTTCATTCTGTACCATCCCGCTTGCGCGCGGCAAAAGCCGCTCAGGGACGATCGCCCGCACAGTGGCCACCGTCCAGGACCTGGCCGCGCGCGGAGACATCCGCGAGATCGTCCTGACAGGTGTCAACCTGGGAGATTTCGGCGAAAATGGCGAAGATTTTTTCGGGCTGATCCGGGAGCTCGATACTATCGAAGGGATCGACCGGTTCAGGATCTCGTCGATCGAACCCAACCTGTTAACGCCTGCCATGATCGATTGGGTCGCGGCCAGCAAGCGCTTCATGCCGCATTTCCATATCCCCCTGCAGAGCGGCAGCGACCTCCTTCTCGGGTTGATGCGCCGGCGATATCGCCGGGAAATGTACGCCGAACGGGTGAGGTGCATCAAGGCGGCTATGCCACACGCGGCTATCGGGGCGGACGTCATCGTCGGTCATCCGGGCGAAACAGAAAGTCTGTTCATGGAGACGACCGAATTCCTCGAGGCCCTCCCGGTTTCTTATCTCCACGTCTTTACCTATTCGGAGCGTGACAACACCCACGCGCTGGACATCCGACCGATCGTCCCGATGGCTGTGCGCGCCGATCGGAATAAGACGCTCAGGAACCTTTCCTGGAAAAAAATGCAAGGATTTATCGGGGAGCACCGCGGTCAGAGCCGGAAAGTGCTGCTGGAAGGCCATGTCACTACCTCACTAATGGAAGGTTACACGGACAATTATATCAAAGTCACGACACCCTACCGAGAAGAATGGGCAAACCGGATCATCGACTGGGAACTGTAGAGCGGATGCCGCAACAGGCCGCCGGATGCCGCTGGTGGAACGCTACCTGGCGAAGTCTCCGCTATACAGATACCGGACGATAGAGATCGACGAACTCTTCGCGGTTGATGGTTTGCATTACCGGCTTCCTGTTGTGCAGCTGAATTAGTTTGGCTATTTTCGCCGCACCATGGCGAAATATTCCTTTCCCCTTTTATTATCCGCGACTTTTTTCTGCGCAACTGGTTTTGGCCAGGCTGCCCGGGAACATTCCCCACGGGGCGCGGGAGATAAGTATGAACCGCACGCGCTCTTCGCTCCGGGCTTCTACCGCGACGAGCATCTCGCGACGCGATCGCCCGACGGCGGCCCCTCTGCCTCCTATTGGCAAAACCGCGCGGACTACCGGCTGTCGGCCATCCTCGACACTGTCGCCAACAGCATCCGCGGCGTCGATGTCATTACCTATACCAACAACAGCCCCGACAGCCTGCATTGCCTCTGGCTTTACCTGGAACAGCAGACCTACAGACCGGACGCGCGATCGAATTTCTACACCGGGATGGCGCCCGTAAGACATACCGACGGCTTCCAACTGGAATCGGTAAAGATCCGGCAGGGCGCCTCGCCGACCGATGCGGACACGGCCGTTTCGGACACAAGGCTCCAAATCCGGTTGGCGAAGGCGTTACCGGGGCACGGCGCTCAGATCACGATCGAGATCCGCTATCACTATACGATCCCGGGGGATTTTGGTAACCGAACCGATTATTTTCCGACCCGGAACGGAAAAATCTACGAAGTCGCCCAATGGTATCCGCGGATGTGCGTATACGACGACCGCCAGGGCTGGAATACCCTGCCGTTTCTGGGAAGCGGCGAATTCTATTGCGAGTATGGAAATTTCGATTACCGGGTAACGGTACCCTGGGATATGATCGTTGCCGGATCGGGTGAACTGCAGAACCCGGGGGAGGTCCTGACGGCCACCGAACAGGGACGGCTGAATACCGCTCGCGGCAGCGACGCAACCGTCATGATCCGCACAGCCGCCGAGGTGGGGCTCCCTTCCAGCCGGCCAGCGCACACCGGCACGCTGACCTGGCATTTCAAAATGTCCAACACCCGCGATGTGGTCTTCGGGGCAAGCCGCGCCTATATCTGGGATGCCGCGCGCGTCAACCTGCCGTCGGGGAAGAAGTGCCTCGCGATGTCCGTTTACCCCGTGGAGAGCCAGGGCCGCGGCGCGTGGAGCCGGGCCACCGAATACCTGAAAGGATCGATCGAATATTTTTCGGCCCAATGGTTCCCCTACCCCTATCCGGTCGCGATCAACGAGGCCGGCATTGCGGGCGGGATGGAATATCCGGGGATCGTGTTTGACGGCTATACTGATACTGCGAAGGTCCTCTATTGGGTGACAGCGCATGAGATCGGACACAACTGGTTTCCGATGATCGTCGGCAGCGACGAGCGGACCTATGGTTGGATGGATGAGGGTTTCAACACCTTTATCGACATCTATGCGGCGGACGCTTTCAACCATGGCGAATTCGGGCCCAAACGGGACGACGAATATGCGCCCGGTGGCGGCAATCCGGTCGAAGAGGTCCTGCCGCTGCTCCGGGACCCGGACGCACCCGTGATGCTGACCCGCGCCGACGCCATTCCGGAAAAATATCGCCACCCGATGGTGTATTTCAAGCCCGCCCTCGGCCTCGTGCTGCTGCGTGAGCAGATACTCGGACGCCGCCGCTTCGACTGGGCGTTCCGGCATTATATCCGGGCCTGGGCCTACAAGCACCCCGGCCCCTACGATTTTTTCCATACCATGGACAATGAAGGCGGAGAGGACCTGTCCTGGTTCTGGCGGGAATGGTTCCTTCACAACTGGCGTCTCGACCTTGCGGTGGAGGATGCACACCCATCGGCGGGCGGAGTAGATGTAACGATCGCCAACCTGAAGCGCATGGCTATGCCGGCAGTGCTGGAACTGGTCTGGCGCGACGGTTCGAGGCAGCGGGTCGACTTGCCGGTCGAAACCTGGCTGCAAAGCGGCAAGCGGGTGCTGCACTTCGCCTCCAGCCAACCGCTGGTGAGCGCGACGATCGACCCTGACCGGGCCCTGCCGGATGACAACCGGGACAACAATAGCTGGAGGGCGACAGGGAACTAAGGCTCTCCGATTTCACACAACAGCGGTGACTCAGAACGGTTTATAAAAAAAATCAGCCCAAAAGTGTCATCGAAATGGTTTGGGGCTTATCTTTGCCCTCCTTTCACCGTTCCGTTCGGTGAAACCCGGGAGCTTAGCTCAGTTGGTTCAGAGCATCTGCCTTACAAGCAGAGGGTCGGGGGTTCGAGACCCTCAGCTCCCACCGGAAGCCTTCGATGATTCGGGGGCTTTTTTTGTGTCCCAACTGAATTCGCACTTTGAAGCTGATGGGGATAGGGTATCACACCGCCGAAAAGCACCAAACTCCCGATGAATACCACAACGACCTCGAGTCAGGGAATGGCAAATGTCAACGCGAAAAAACAGAATTCTCGCTATTACTTTAACGGCTCACTCACTGCGCAAGCTTCGCGCCGGATTAGCTATCGCCGCGCGAATGGCCTGGAAACTTACGGTCAACAACGCGATGCTGACCGACAGCGCCGCGGCCAACCCGAACACCCACCAATGAATGTCTACCCGGTAATTGTAATCCTGCAGCCATTTGAACATGGCATACCAGGCGACCGGGGCCGCCACGGTGAAGGAAACCAAAACCAGTATCAGAAAGTCCTTGGATAAAAGTGCCGCGATCCCCGTCACCGAAGCGCCCAGCACCTTCCGCACACCGATCTCCTTGACCCGGTTCTCCGCCATATACGTCGCCAACCCAAACAACCCAAGACAGGAAATGAAGATCGTCAACGCGGCAAACAACCCCGCCAACGTTCCCGTCCGCTTCTCATCACTGAATTTCCGCGAATATTCTTCATCGACAAAATGATAATCGAATGGATATTGCGGATTATATCGCTTGAAGATGGCCTCCGCCTTCTTCAGATTATCCTCCACCAGATTCTTATTGTTCAGCCGGATATGCATCACATCGAACCAGCTCCCCGTCGTTCCCTGCACGATAAACGGCCTGATCGGCGAATACGGCGACTCGATGATAAAATCCTTGACCACCCCGATCACATGATATTGGAAATGATCGTACCGGATGATCTCGCCGATCGGGTGCTTGAAATGCATCGCCTTCACCGAACGCTCATTCAGGATCATGGCCGTCGAATCGGTGGGATAATTTTCCGGATCGAAATCCCTGCCCTCCACCAGCTGCATCTTCGTGGTTTTCACGAAATCTCTGTCCGCGCAGAACATTAAAAAATCGGTCTTATCATTCGGATCCTTACCCGTCCATTGATAACCCCAGCTATCGCTATTGTTCTGCGTCAATGGCGCACTCGTCTTGCAAACCGAGACCGCTACACCCGAACGCAACAATTCCTGCCGTACGATCGCATAATTTTTTTCAAGATCACCCGTGAGATAATGAAAGATCAGGTTGCCCTGGTCATATCCACTCTCCCGCTCCCGCGCATGATCGATCTGCTGCTTCACGATGATCGTACAGATGATCAGCACAATGGCAAACGTGAATTGCAATACCACCAGTGCTTTACGAGGCGTCACCAACGCATTCGCCGCCTTGAATGTCCCCTTCAGCACCTTCACGGGCTGAAAAGAGCTTAGGAAAAAGGCCGGATAACTGCCCGCCAGCAACCCGGTAAAAATAATAAAACCTAACGCACATACCCAAAACCACACACTCCCAAATGGCACGTAAAGATGTTTGTCTGTTAGCTGGTTAAATCCGGGCAATGACAATAACACGATCCCGATCGCCAGCAAGGCCGCCAGGAACGCCAGCAACACACTCTCACCGATGAACAGGCTGATCAACCGGCTCCTCGGCGCACCCACCACTTTCCGGATCCCAACCTCCTTGGCCCGCCGTTCGCTCCTTGCCGTACTCAGGTTCATAAAATTGATACACGCGATCAGCAAAATAAACGCCGCCACGATCCCGAATAACCGCACAAACACGATCCTTCCCCCCGATTCCTGCGAACCCTCGAAATGTGAATACAACCTCCACCGGCTCATCGGATACACAAACATCTCCCAATGCTTTTCCGAACTGTCATACCGCTCCTTGAAAACTCTCATCTTTGGCGCTATCGTAGCCATCGTAGCATTCTCCTTCAACAACACGTATGTCCGTGTCGAATTATTCCCCCAATCAGGCTGGTCATACCCATGCTCCCTCACCCATGTCCATGGCACCAGGTATTTGAAATCGAACCGCGTATTATTAGGCAGATCCTTAAGGATACCCGTCACCTTATAATTGTCCTTTTCATCGATCTTCACGATCTTACCCATCGCATCCTGATCGCCAAACAGCGACCTGGCCATCCCTTCCGTCACCACGATACTGTACGGCTCATTCAGCGCCGTCCGCATATCTCCCTCGATCATCGGAAAACTGAATACCTGTAAAAAGATGGAATCCACCGCATTGCCACGGATCATCAGCCGCTTGTCGCCCACGCTAAAAAGATGCTGCCCCGGCCAGTCCACCCGGCACACATGCTCGACCTCCGGCAGATCCCGCTGCATCGCGGCGGCCAGCGGCTTCGGCGTCGTATTCCAGGAATGCATCGCCCCGCTGAACGCGGCCCGGTTCCACACCTCATAGATCCGATCCTTACTGACATGGAAATCGTCATAACCGATCTCGTTCTGCATCCACAGCAGGATCAGGATGGCGCTGGCCATCCCGACGGCAAGACCGGCAATATTGATAAATGAAAACCCCTTGTTCTTCCAGAGATTCCGCAAAGCGACCTTAAGATAGTTGTGGAACATGCAATGCTTTATCTATAGGACGCAACCGCGGGGGTAATGTTGCGTCGGCCGCACCGCAGAACAAGGCCATCGTAAAAAAATAAATGGAAGCCGGAGGTGACAGACCCACGACCATCCGTGACGAGTGGCACCCCTGAAGGCTTAACCGGGCCCAGATTTGCCCGCTGGAGCCAATCTTTGGCGTCCGGGCCGGACTGGGAACCACGAAATGTTCCTAGCTTCGGGACTTAAAATTCCAATCTTGTCTGCATCCATCCCGTCAGCGTTCGCCGATTCCGACGATCAACGGCATCAACCATATAACTTTCATCTTATTGGAATCGGCTTGTCGGCAGGCGGCCTTGAACCCCTAAAAGCCATTGTTTCCCAAATGCCGGCCAGCATCCGGGCGGCAGTGATCGTGGTGCACAACGACCCTATCGAAGCCAGTGGCCTGACGCAGAACCTTCAGGAGATTACGCAACTGCCCGTAATCAAAGTCACCAAAAAAGAGCGGATTCGCGCCGGCCATATATTTGTCCCGGCGGCCGGGTGCCGGTTCCAGCTCAGGGACCGCGTGCTTTCGGTGGAGAACATCGGCCCTGGCAGGAAGTCGGGTCGGCTGATCGACGCATGCTTCCGGGCCATCGCCTACGAAGCACGTGAAAAAAGCATTTGCGTCATTCTATCCGGAAGCGGCTATGATGGGCTGGAAGGCGCGATTGTGGTGGAAAGGCACGGCGGAATGGTCATTGCCCAGGATCCCGCGACGGCAAGGTTTCCGATGATGCCGGTAACGGTAATTGCCAATGACGACCCTACCTTCGTGCTCGAACCCGATCACATCGGGCGACTGATCGCCGGCCGGCTGGACAAGTAAGCGTTCATGACGATGGGTTCATGTCCAGTGGATCATGTCCAGGCAGTCGCGTCCGACCCTGGAATGCCGGCAACTCGGCAAAATAGTTGATCTCCTGCCGCTCCTTTTCGGTTATCAGTTTGTTGATGGCAGTCAGCCGGTCTTTCTTCACCTGAAGTTCCTCCTCGGAAAGCACATCGATCGATTCTGCGAACAGCTTGACCTCATCGACGAGCAATTTTCGCAATAAGGACGTGGGCAGCTTGTCTAAGGGTTCTAGCATGATCGGTAAGTTTGCGTTTTCATCGGGGCAGGCCAAACGGGGCAGGTGAAACGGGACAGGTGAAAAGAGGCGACAGGCGATCCGGCGACAGCTAAGCGGGCGACCGCCTACCCTGCATGTCCGTCCAACGTTCCAGCAGGATATTATAGCCAATATCAATAAACCGGACGATCTTTCGCTGAAACGATTCCGGCGAGAGCGAGATTTCGATCTTCCGAATGATCTCAAAATAGTGCTGGTCGGTCTTTACGACTCTGTAGACTTCGTCATGTAGCGGCTTGACCTGAGAGCCGGAGCAAAAACGGATGGTGTCACCGACAAATACACCATCATCTTGTTGTAAGCGTCTCCACATAAGCATCGATTGAAGTTTTCAAAATTGGTAAGGAACATGTGAGCAGTCGCTGCCCAGCGAGGTGATAAGCGTCAAAAATCGAGCCGCAATTCGCCGATCGTGGCTTTCAAAAAAAATGAACCGGCAGGCTAGGACCAGCACTTGATTTTCCACTCATTACGCGTTTCGTCAACCTAAGCTGCGCTCCGCAGGCCAATTCAACCATCAGATGCCGGATTAGGCTAAAAAATAGTATTTTCACGGTCATCACCACTTTGCGCCGATGGCCATTTCTGTCAACCGCATCAACCGAGTCAGAAAGAACCTGCGCCAGGCCATGGCCATGGCCTGGGACGCGTCGCCGCGGCTCCTCATCCGTTTTAGCGTCCTGGGCATGATCAATGCCCTCATGCCGCCAATCTCGGTCTACCTAAGCGCCAAGCTTGTCAATATGATCGCAGATGCCTACCGGCATGCCATCACTTTTCAGGCCATCCTGCCTGTCATCGTCGGCCTGTGGGCCACCATCGTCATCCAGCGCGCCCTGGGCTCCTATATCGGCTACAGCCGCAATCTCTTCGTGCGGCGCGTGGAACTGGAAGCTGAGCGGCGGCTCTTGAAAAAGGCCGCAACGATCGACATGGGACATTTCGACAATTCAGACTGGCACGACCGGCTCGCCCGAGCCAAACGCGACGTTTCGTGGCGCCCTGGCGATCTGACCTGGTCCGTGCTAGGCCTGTCGGGCAATATCGTGACCATCGTCCTGATGTCGGGCCTGCTTGCGAGCCTGCACTGGTTGCTGGTCGTCCTCGCGCTTGCCGCGTCTGCCGTTTCGCTGGCCATCGAAAGCCGGGTGACCGCGAAGCTGTACAAATACTATTACAAGGAGACGCCGGAGGAACGGGAACGGCAATATATCGGAGATATGTTCGTACAGTCGCGCACCATCAAGGAGATCCGCGCCTATGTGCTGGGCGACTACCTGCTCGGCAGGCATACCAAATTGTCGGAAGATCTTTTTCACCAGCGGGAGCAGATCTTCTCATCCAGCAAGCGGATCTACATGCTGAGCGGCATTATCGCGGGAACCATTCTCGGGCTCGCGTATTTATTCGTCGCGTTGCGGGGCATCACCGGGGCCATCAGCCCGGGCGGCGTAGTCCTGGTGATCGGCGCCTTCACCGCGGTTTCGGGGACCCTGGGCCAGATCACCAGCACGTTTGTGGCCGTCGATCAACATACGGCCTTTCTCGAGGACTATTTCTCTTTCCTTTCCATTGGTCCCCTGCTGGCGGTTTCGTCTCAGCCGCAAAACCTTCCGCCAGGCGTGATTGAAAGCATTGAATTCGACCATGTCCGTTTTACCTACCCGGGCGGAACCGGTAACGCGGTCGAAGACCTCAACCTGCGGATCCGGAGGGGGGAACTCATCGCCCTGGTGGGCGAAAACGGCGCGGGCAAAAGCACACTGGTCAAGTTGCTGCTCCGGTTTTACGATGCGCAGGACGGGACCGTCCGGGTCGGAGGAATCGATGTCAGGGACCTGGATCCCGAGGCGCTCAGGAGCCGGATCGGTGTTCTCTTCCAGGACTACGCCACCTATGAATTATCGGTGCGGGAAAATATCGAAATGGGCTGGCCATACAGCCCGTCCGAGGAGGAAAAAATCAACAAAGCCCTGAAAGATTCGCGCAGCGAGTGGCTGATCGGGAAACTGCCTAACGGCCTTGACTCCAAAGTCGGGCGATTGTTCGAAGGCGGACATGACCTCTCGGGCGGGGAATGGCAGCGGCTCGCACTTGCCCGGATCATGTACCGCAATTCCGACATCTGGATACTCGACGAGCCAACCTCGTCCCTCGACCCGGAAGCGGAAGCCGCGATCTTCGCCGAACTGAAAGGGAACCTGAAAGGCCGGATCGGTATCGTGATCTCGCATCGGTTCTCGACCGTCCGCATCGCGGACCGGATTGCCGTCATCGACGGCGGGAAAGTGACCGAGTTAGGCAGTCATGAGGAGTTGCTGGCCGCCGGTGGCCGCTATGCGCATTTGTTCGAACTGCAGGCGGCGGGCTACCGGTAATTTTGGTACATATAAAGTATTAGCTGTTAAAAGTGTTGAGAAGCTTTTATAAATTGCACCACAACTAATTTCTACCCTACATGCCCCTACTCTCATCTTACTTGATGGTGGCCGATGATGACGCAGATGACAGATTGCTGTTTGGAGCCGAATTCGAGCTTCTCAACCCGGATATCAGCGTAAAATATGCCGGCTCAGGGTCTGAATTGCTCGACTATCTCGCCCATTGCCCCACAGCAGGTCTGCCGGCGGTTATTCTGCTGGACTATAAGATGCATGACGTCAGCGGCCCCGAAGTCCTGCAAATCCTGATGGCTGACCGCAGGTACGCGGAAATTGTGGTTGTCGTGTGGAGTACCTCGCAACGTGCAGAGGATATGGAAAAATGCAAACGGCTCGGCGCGGTTGAATACCTCGTAAAACCCGGCACGAATGACGATCTCGACCAAATCGTCCGCCGGCTCGCCACATTTTTCAGCGAATAGCGTTACCCTCCATCCAAATTTCCCGCCGCAGGCCCCGGCTGGGAACAGGAAGTGAAGATGCATTGATCATCCGGTCTGCCGCTGTTGCATCTGGAATATCCTGCGATAGGTGGCAGGAGTGAGGTTGTAGATCGATTTGAATGTTTTGTTAAAGCTTCTCGGTTTGCTATAACCGATGCTTAGCGCTATCGACTTGATGGATGCGTCCGACTCGAGCAATTGTTTTGCGGCACGGTCCATACGCTGACGAATAATATACGCATGCACTGTCGAGTTGACGAGCTCACGAAAACCGAATTGCAGCTTCTCCCGGTTGATGATGAATTGCCGGCAAATAGATTCGATACTGTGCGACTTCTCTACGTGCTCGTCAAGATAGTCTTTAATTGTCCGGATTAGGATGCTTTCTGGTTGTTTCATAAAAACGCTGGTTTTATGGAAGGTCATATTGTGTCGATGCATGTGAATTCCTCTGAGATATAGTGCTAAACCGAAGGGTCTGATATATATCTCCCCGGAGAGATGGCCAATAGAAATCGCGACACAATCCATGCCAAAGAGGTCGTTTTTGACCGCTCCGGGGAAGCCAAAAACAACACTAAAAGTTTACCCCTATATAATTACAATCAGCGGAAATCTGTGCCAATGACGGGTTTTGAGCGCTCCACTGAGTGAAATGCGTCAAACATTAAAGCACAACTATTTTTTGCAACTAAGGGTTTGGGGAAGAATATACACAGCGCCGGCGCTGCAGTAAGATGGCTGTTTGAAGAAAAAGCGGCTGTTCGCCGCCTTCTATACGTCGGTTGCTGCTTCCCTTTCAAATTTCCGGCCAGTTTTTTCGCGGCCAGCCGGAATTTGAAACGACCTATTTTTTCAGGAGCGGATTGTCGCGTAAAATCTTTTGCAGTGCGCACGCATCCACCTCCTGGACCGATACCCTACCCTTAATCGCCAGGTGCGCCGCAACTGCAGCAGATTCACCAAGCACCATAAAGACCGGTTCCATGCGAATCGACCCGTACGCGATATGTGAAGCCGACAGGCAGACAGGAACCAGCAGGTTGGTACACTCCCTTCGCTTTGGGACAATGCTGCGATAGCTGACCGGATAGGGACCAAACCCGCCGATCTGGACGTCGCCTTCATTCCTGACCATCCCGTTGACGACCAGCCGTTCGCAATTGTGGGAGTCCATGGTGTAGGCCGCCCACCCAATGCTGTCGGAGACGCTCACCTTCCCGACGCAGTTTGCTTCCGTCATGACATATTCGCCCCGCATCCGCCTTGCCTCCCGTACATACAATTGCGGTGTCCAGTGCCCGGTGGACACAAATTCGTCCTTTGGATACCCCCACCGCAACATCTCGTTTCGCAACGATGCGGGCACCCGGGGATCATGGCCGAGAAAATAGAGCAGCCCCTTCGTATAATCGGCATGTGCCCGCCACAATCGCTCCCGCACGGCATAGGAGCCGTTCGGATAGCCATCATTCATCCCGATCATATCGGTCGAGAACGGTCCATTGTTGTTGATATCCGTTTTGTGATTGGGCATCGGGTTAATGTTGAGGTAGGATGAGAGCCCGGCGTCCGGACGCGCGCGGATGAGCCGAACCAACAACTGATAATGATCCGGCTGATACCGCTGCGGCTTCGTAACCGGCAGGCGGTTGGCCGGATCGTCGGTCAGACAGATGCGGAAATTGTACGCCTGTATGCGGCGGTCGCCGGCTCCGGTGCTATCCGGCAAGGCCGGGCCGATCCCCCACAACAGCCCGCTCGAAGGATCGCCTGGCACCCGGTAGGGATCAATGCCATCGGGAAATTGATGTTTGTCGCGTAACTGCCAGCCATCGTAGGTTTCGCGGTATTCGCTGTTCGATTCCCTGCCGATGGTAAAAGAGACTCCGGCCCCTGCCAGGAGATCGCCCTCATAGGAACAATCCATAAAGACCTTCGCCCGCACCCGACAAAACCGGGGGCCTGTACCCGGATCGGCGCGCTCGAGTATGATCGCTTCAATCGCCGTTCCCTTTTTTTCCACCCGGCTAAGCCGGTAATGGTACCAAACCGGCAGTCCTTCCGCCCGGATATAGTCCAGGAAAACGCTTAGGGCGACGTGCGGTTCAAAGGTCCAGCTTTCCACCTCACCGTAGCGCGCGCCAACGCGACGATAAAAGTCTCTCGCCAGCCCGGTGATCGCGCCCTTGTTTCCGATATCGGTCTCCCCCAGCCCGCCCGTGGTCATCCCGCCAACCTGCCCTCCCGGTTCGATGAGTAAGGCCGCGTTGCCCAGCCGCATCGCCGAACAGGCAGCAATCACGCCTGCCGAAGTGCCCCCATATACGCATATGTCGACTGAAGTGTCTTGTTGCGCTTGGCCGCCGGCAGGCAGCAGGAAGACAAGAAGGGTCATCCAAACCGGCAAGCGATATTTCCTCATGCGACAAATCTAACCGAAATATTATTTCCATCGCGTCTCATCTGTACGCCCTTGTGGATCAGCCACCGTTACCGCGACGTAACCAGGTTACCGGACCGTACCTACTTGTCACTCCGCTACGAATACCATTATTTTGCCCGAATATCAACCGATTCTGCATGCACCGTCTTTGGGAACCAGTATCCAATCCACTCCGCCGCCTCATCTTCATCGCCGGCGCAGCAGCCTGCACGACCACCAACGCTCAAATCCCAACCCATATGGAAGCGCATCCCGGCCACTTACAGCATGCAACGATTGGCGACGACGGCGAGGTTACCGTCCAACCTTCACCAGATTCAAAAGCAACCGATTTCGACTTTCTGATGGGTGCACACCGGGTACATCACGAGAAGCTCAAATACAGGCTGGCGGGCTGCCAGGAGTGGGTGGCGTCCGAAGGAACACATCAAATGCAACCACTGCTCGGCGGTTTCGGCAACCTGGAGCAACATCGGATGACCGGCCTGGACGGCCGGCCCGCGGAAGGGGTCGCACTAAGACTCTTCGACCCCAAAACGCGCCTGTGGAGCATCTACTGGGCCGATAGCAAGGCTGTCGCGCTCGGGAACCCCGTGGTCGGGTCGTTCGAGCACCGGGTTGGCTATTTTTACGGCCGCGACACCCTGAATGGCCGACCCATCTGGGTCCAGTTCTGCTGGGACGCACGGGATTCGCTTCATCCGGTTTGGAGCCAGGCTTTTTCGGCGGACAAGGGAAAGACATGGGAGTGGAACTGGGTGATGCGTTTTTCGCCGGCGGGGGCTGAAGGTTCCGGATTAACCGAAGAAGCCACCGCCGACTCTAACGGGATAGGGCTCATCGAATTGCGGGATTACCTCATCAAACCTGGCGACCGGGACCGTTTTATCGCCTATTTCGAAGCCAATTTTATCGGGTCGCAGGACGTGTTGGGTGGATCTGTCCTCGGGCAGTACCGGGTAAAAGATCATGCGGACAACTTTTGTTGGGTCCGGGGATTCCGGAATATGGCTAGTCGCAGCGCTTTTTTGCCAGGATTCTATTATGGCCCTTTCTGGAAACAACACCGCAATGTCGCCAATGGCATGTTGGTCAACAATGACAATGTCTACCTGCTGCGACCGCTGCAATGGAAAAACGACTCACTGATTCCTGTCGCATCGATCGACCGCGACCTCCTCTATCCCGGGGAAGGTATCGCCGTGGTCGACTTTTATATCAGCAATACGAAGCTGGACAAGCTGTT
>Ga0134125_10000168_pt1 | contig 96252 bp, 64 predicted proteins | sample KB31751_FD_96464 | JGI IMG/M metagenome (GOLD analysis project Ga0134125, IMG submission 96464) | Terrestrial soil microbial communities with excess Nitrogen fertilizer from Kellogg Biological Station, Michigan, USA - KB3-175-1 | ecosystem: Environmental > Terrestrial > Soil > Unclassified ... | reverse complement strand
CGCTTCGCAGGCGCCCTTACGGGATAGGCCCACGCAAGACTCGCTTCCGGCTGGTGGCCAACCTTTGCCGGGCAGGGTTCGCACCTGCCGGGTTCCATCTGAAAGGTTTCCGCTTTGTCAGCTACTGCCTACATCGCTTTCCCCTTTCCCAGGCTTGACCTGGCGCACAGACGCTGGACACCTTCTTTGACACCTTCTCCTGGGAGGAGCGTGCCCAAGTGGAATCGGTCGCTATGGATATGTGGGCGGGCTACATCGCCTCGGTCGGATCGAAGATCCCAGGAGCCCGAGACAAAATCGCCTACGACAAATTCCATGTGGCGCAGCACTTGGGTCAAGCGGTGGACAAGGTACGGCGGCAAGAGAACCGAACGTTGCTCGCTGTGGGCGACGACCAGCTCAAAGGCACCAAGTATCTCTGGCTGCGGCACCCGGATCACCTCAGCGACGACACCTGGCAAGCCTTTGAGTCCCTCCGGGAGAGTGCACTGAAAACGGCCCGTGCCTGGGCGATCAAAGAGCTGGCCATGAGTCTCTGGCACTACCGCTCGCGGGGTTGGGCACGCCGAGCTTGGCTCGCTTGGTTCAATTGGGCAATCCGCTTGCGCCTCGAACCGATCCGGAAGGTCGCTGTGATGATCAAACGGCACCTCAACGGCATTCTCAACGCCATCGTCTTGGGTGTCACCAACGCCCGCTCTGAGGGCATCAACGCGAAGATCCAGTGGATCAAGTACACTGCCCGTGGCTTCCGTAACCGTGAACGCTTCCGTACGGCAATCTACTTCCATCTTGGCGGTCTTGATCTCTACCGAAAGGCCTTCGGTGAAGGCTACGCACCCACACAAGTTGGAGAAGAGCCTACAATTAGAGCTCGACCTCACCCTGCGCAACCGGCTTAGCACGCGCATAATCGTACGCGTGCAACCATTCAAGCACGGCAATTATAAGTGGTACTGCATTCAAAATCAGGAAAAGACACCAGAGCCAGTCTGCATTATTCGCTGACATGATCCGCAAAGGTATTCGGTACACAACAGATCTGGCCGGAATTGCTACCATGAGTTCCGGCGTGACCAGTGTTGGCGCGCCAACTTGGTTAAATAACTCCACAGGCAACGGATTACTTGAGCTAGCCCTCCGAGTCCAATAGTAAAACTCTTCCTCGCCCGGCGAAAGCGTAAACGCGTCCTCCTTGTCACCTCCTAATCTGATCTTAAAAGAACTGCCCTGATTCGGCAAAAAACGGAGGTGAAAGACCACATCCTCGTCATCTTCATTTTCTGATTGCGGAAATTTGACAAATGAACGCAGTGGCCTGCCGCTGAAGGGCCCTAGGAATTTAAGATAGAGCGCACGCGATGGCGACTCAAGAGTGTAAAACAAATTATACATCAATAAAAACTTCTCCGCTTTGCTGCAGTTTGAATAGTGTTCCAGATCTATTAGTTGCCACTGCTCAGGGATCTCTCCAAATTTGCTCGCAATACTGAATTCCGCTCCGCCAGCCTCAGAGTCTTTACGCTTAGCGCCCTCGACACGAGCCTTAGAATGAAGAGCCACCAAAGACACAAACGGCATGCGTCTCGCGCGATAAACTAACTTGTTCAATGCACGCTTATCGCGTTCCATGCTTCCTTCTGAGGTTGACTGCTCCAAATCCGACAAAAGGACAATTTTTGTGGCGGCATATTGATTCTGATAAGCCTCAGCCTGATCGTAAACTTTACCAATAACGCGCAACAAATCTGTATCTTGTGTTTGGTAGCTAAAATCGGCTCTTCCTCCATAAACGTCTTTTAATTGTTCTATAATTCTTGCCTCGCTCATAGCTTCACGCAGATCTTGGGAACTACTTCCATCAAGAAGGTTCTTGATGTAACGGCGAAGACACTGACCCGCAAAAAACCATACCTCAACACCATCGGCATTCTGTCGTGTTCTACCTATAACTCCCTCGGTGCTGAATATATTGGACAAAACTCGCCCAACCAATTCTGCCTTCTTATCATCCATAAAACTCTGAGAAACATCGACCAAAACTACATAGTTAAGGGGCTTCCTGATTCCAGGATTGAGGACGCCAACGCCATATCCACCAGTAGATCCAATAGATTTTCCACCCGAAAGATCCACGGTGTTTCCTTGGCTGTAAAATCCCTGAAGAATGTCCGGCCCTGAGACCATATACGGCAAGACACCAAACAAAATCGCGGGAAGGCCCAGCGTGATAGTACACAAAATGCCGAGAAGGCAACTCACAACCTGGTGCCTAGTCTGATGCGGATTCTGGTGCGTGCCCGTTCTCTTAGCTCTATGAGCAGAACTAAGCAGAAAAAAGCACATTATGCCGAACGCAAAAACAAAAGACACTGCCCAAGCATAAAGAGTACCCGGACCGACCATTTCCAGAAGTTCTTCCGACCACGGTTGGCTCACAAGCAAGAAAGCCAGCACCAACAAAGGAAGGACCGCCCAGCCTAACAAGGAAATTCCATAGATGGGCAAAAGAATTGTACGATGCCACTTCGGCGCCTCAATCACAAAGCTACCCTCCCATAGTACAGTCCGGGTTGACAGAATTCAAACGTTAGATGACTTTGTGCCAGTAAGTCAACCAATGAGAATGAATGCAGATATGCCTACATTGGTATTTATTTCCGCCCCGCGGCACCACGCAAGCTCACTTCCGGGTCCTCCCCGCGTAGGCTCTACCTCCTGTACAATTAGCTCGGACAAAGATGAAGGAGCAATGATGAATCTTCCGCCCTCAAGGGGCCGTTGGAGTAATTTCACAGCGAATCTCCTCCTGCTCGCCCTCGCCCTCCCAGCCGCCGCGCAGGAGCAGGCGAAAGCGGACGTAGTGGTCGTCGTCGACACATCGACCAGCATGCGCGAGCCGGGCATGGACCCGGAGCGAGCGTCCCTCCTCGTCACCAAACTCCTTACCGACATTGTCCCCGGCGACCTGGCAGTGGTCCGCTTACTCGATCTGCATAGCGACGAGGATGTGCTCCCATCACGGAGGACGGGAGAGACCATGCCATGCAGCGAGGACCCTACAAGGACCTGCAACAGAGTCGAAGAGGCGATCAACTGGGAAGCTGCGGCGCGAAGCAAAAAGCTCGGGGCCCTGGTGCGACCGTCGCGTGGCGACACCGGTTATAAGCAGCAGCTTGAGCGACACCTCGAACAGCGGGCCAACAACAGTCTCTTCCACCTCGCGCTACGTGCTGGCCAAGGGATCTTCGATGAGCATCGGAAGGCAGGAGGCCAGTCTCGCGATGTACCGCGGACTATCATCTGGCTTTCGGACGGTACCTCTGACGCGCCGGACGCCGTGCGTGAGGTTCTCCACGAGTTGGCGGCGGAAGGTACCGTTGTCGAGCCGATCGTGTTCGGCCGTGGCGATACGGCGCTCGCCAAGAGCGCAGGGCTGACACCGCTGCAGGTCTCCAGCCCGGCGGGTATCATGAAAGCGTTCGCCAATGCGTTCCGTCGGATCGTCCAAGCCCCTTACGACATCGACAACCTGGTCTCAACCCAGCCCAGTTTTGAGATGAAGCCGAACGTCGATGAGGCCTGGGTCGTGGTTTACGGCGACGATTCGCTCGGCGATGTCCGGCTCGACAGCCCTAAGGGCTCAATACAGGCTGATTACGCCACCGACCGCTGGGCCGGGGCGGGCGCCTATAAGGTCGCCTATCTCCAACGGCCGGCCGCGGGCCGCTGGACTGTATATGCGCAAGGCGGTGGACCCGGGGTGGCCTATGCGGTCGTCCAGCGTTCCGCCCTCACACCGGTACTCCTTGCGCCGCAGCGGGCGGTGTCAGGAAGCAGAGTGCCGCTGGTGGCCGGCATCCGCGCTGGGCTCCACGGAGACCTTATCACAGACCCTCAGGTGCTGCGTGAGGTCACCGTAACAGCCGAGCTCCAGGGGCAGATCGTCCGCTTGGTTGACGACGGCTCCCAAGACGACGCGGCTCTTAACGATGGGCGATTCACCGCATTGGTGACATTTCATGGTACAGGCAAGGTGCCCGTGCGAGTGCGCATCCGCAGCCCCTTGGTCGACCGCACGGCCGACGCAACGGTCGAGGTCTCCGGCTCGTTCCGCTATACCGGGGGACCTATTGACGTCGACTTAGGAATGCTCGGCGTCGACAGCGAGGCCTGCCGGCCGCTGGCCCTACACGCCGAGCACAAGGGAGAGGTACCGTTCGAGTTGCAGGCATTGCGGTGGCTCCCCAGCGGTCATGGTCTGGAGGTGCGCCTGCCGGCGGGATCGCTCAGACCGGGCGGTGGCGCGCTGGCGATCAAGTCGGGAGATTCGCTCCAGGTCTGCCTCAAGACCTCGCCGCGCGCCCCCTCCTCCATCGCGCAGGGCGAGCCGTGGCTGGAGTTGCGGGTGGCGGGCAGCGAAGCATCAGAGCAGCAAGTCACGCTCCGCCTGCACTGGCAAGTCCACGGCCTGTCCTTCTGGCAGCGCTGGGGCTGGCTGATCCTCTTGATCCTCGGCCTCCTCGTTCTCCTCTTCGTCATCGGTGGCTTCGTGCTGCCGCAGCGCTTCCAAGGCGCTCTCGCCGTGACCTACGTCCCCGAACGTGACGAGCTCGACGAGCAGACGCCGCAGCCGGTCAAGCAGTGGAAGGGAGTACGGATCGGCTTCTATCGAGACGCGCGCGCCTTCCTGCATCCGGATTTCCGCCTGTCCGGTAACCCCCAGGGAGCGCTCGCCGGCCTCTACGCAGAGAAGGAGGGCGCGCGGGTGACCCCAGGACGGGGCCTGTCGCTCTTCCGCGAGACACTTGACGGCGACTGGGAGAACGTCCCGGCTCCGGAGGGGCGGCGAGCACGTGCAGGCGACATCTATCGAATCGGAGATAGGGGACCGTACTTCCGGATAGCTACTTTCCGGGGACGTGGATGAGGCGGGCACTTTCGATCCTCGCCGTCCTCGCGCTCACGGCGGTAGCTCCCGCCTATGCTGCTAGCCATGTTCGAGTGGTTCTTGACCTCTCGCTATCGATGAAGCAGAACGACCCGGGGAGGTTGGCAATTCTCTCAACCCTTCTGCTTTTCGACCTCACGCGGCCGAATCCCACAGTCGGCGACAGCTTCGAGGTGATTCCCTTCGCACCCGACTGGCACTGGACCGATGTGAACGCCCCTCCTCCCACCGGTACCGGACCGCGTATCCCGGCACGGCTCGATCAGCGTCAAGACTTGGTCCGGCGACTCGACGCCCTGCAGTACGATGCCAGAGCGACCTACTTCTACCCCGGCCTGCTGGCGGCGATCCAAGATCTGGAGCAAACGGGTGGCAGCGCCTACGACGTGCGCACCATCGTTTTGGTAACGGATGGTGTGCCCATGTCGCTGACGCGCGAAAAGGAGCTGCAGCAAATCAAGACCGAGTTGTCCCCACGGCTCTCGCAGCACGGTATCCGACTCTATATCCTAGCCTTCGGCGGCGAGGCCGATCAAAACCGCGACTTCTTCGGGAAGATCGTGCGCGCTCCCGATGGCACTGCTCTCGGCGAGTACTTCGTCGATCCGCAGGGGCATGACCTGTTAACTTACATGCTGCAGATCTTTTCCGGCAGCTTCGGCTTTACGGCGGATACGGCCCACCGCCTGCCCGGGACCTCGACGCTCGATCTCGACGCCGCCACAACCCCGGAAAAAGTGGCGGTCGTCGTGCTGTGTTCGCGCGCGCAGCCGCCCCCTCGTTTACGGCTGTCCCCGCCGACCGGCGGTGCGGTCAACGCTCCGGAAGGAGTGAGGAGTGCCAGCAAGCCCGGCGGCGGCTACTCGTTAAGCTGGGTTCTGTCGCCCACCCCCGGCGACTATGGCCTCGACTCGGACGCAATCCCCGGGTCCGTGGCGCTGCTGCGGCCCACCCGATTGACGCTCGAGATCCTTCCCTCCCCACCGCACCGGCAGTCGGAGCGCGCGATCGCCAAGACCCCCTTCCCGCTACGCGTCCGGGTCAAGTCGCCGACTGGCGCCATGGGCGATCCCGGAGCGGTAGACCTGTCGCTCCGGACTCTCGGCACGCGAACGGCGGGCTCCACCGGCGTTCCCGACTACTCCTGGAAGAGCGACCTCACCGCCCCACCGCCCGGCGCCGGGATGGTCACCCCGGAAGGGAGAGTTTACGAAATCGTGCCGGAGTGGCGTGAGGATGCGGAAAACCCGGAGCGGACCTATGCCGGTTACCTTGAGGTGGAAGCGCGCCGCGGCGGAGCGGTCGTAGGCTCTCTCATCGCCGAGCACGCCCACCGCGTCGACGTGCACCCCCTCCTGTCGATCGCACCCTTTCCGCTCAGCAGCTATCTCGCCAAGGGCGCCGCAAGCGGCGCCCTAGGGCGCCGCGATCAGGCGTGTACACGCTTCAAGCTCACCCTGAATGCCGGCCGGCTACCTCACCCCGACGTGCCGCAGTACCCGGTGCGCGCAGCTCTCACCTCGACTGATCCTGCTGTGCTCGACCGCGAGCTCAATCGGGCCGTCTTCACGCTCGACGGTCAGCTACTCGACTTCGCGAGCCGCCCCAGCGCACAGCCGGGCGGCTGGAGCCTCGGCCGGACACTCGACGGCAAGGAACTGCTGGGCGATCACGAGCTCTGTTTGCGGGTGGGAAAACCAGCGGCGGGCGACCCCAACCACCCGGTCGAGCTGTCAGTAGTCTTCACGCTGCAGGAGGATCCCTATGATGACTTCGGAGTTATCCAGCCGCACGCAGTCAAGGTGCAAATTGCGCCTCCGACGTTTTTCGAGAAGTGGCAGATCGTTCTCCTCACCGCTCTCGCACTGCTCGCGGTCCTAGGCGTGCTCTGGTATCTGCGTGATCGCCCTGATTTCCCCAAGGATCTGCACTACGCCCTGATCCGCGAGGGCTCGCTCTCTCCTCTGGTCGCCCAGCCGATGGAGGAGACGACGTCAATCTCCCGTTTGCTCGGGCTGGCCGCGGAACGGCCCGTCGTCGCGCCCGGCGAGGATCGGCTCCTCGGGCGAGTGCGGGCGATTGACAACGAGTTGTATCAATTCCGTCCTACCCGCGGCATGACCATCGAGCCGGTGGGCCACGAGGAGACGATAACGGTCCGACGCGGGTTGGCGACGCTCGCTGTCCACCGCACTTACCGTCTCCGCAGCTCCCACGGTTCGTACCTCTTCCGCTTGGAGTACCGATGAAGACGGTCCGCCAGCGGCTGTCGCTGTTGGTTGCCCTTGGCCTGCTGGCCTCCACAGCTACGGCGGCCGACCGCCATGTGGCCATCATCTTGGACACCTCGGGCTCGATGCAGGAGAACGACCCACCGCGCTATACCATGCAACTGTCTCAGATCCTCTCGGACCTACTCGAGGCGAAGGACGAGCTGAGCGTCATTCGTATGCCTGGGCCCTCCAACTCCTCCTGCTCCGCGGGCCCCTCGTCCTCGCTCATCCTGACACTCGGCTTGGCCGACCGGGCAACTTTCAAGCGAAGGCTCGACGGGCTGGTCCAGTATGGCGGCGGGACCTACTTTGCGGCACCGATCCGCACCGCGATGTCGGTGCTCCCCAAGGACCACAGCCAACGCCTGCTCTTGATCATCGCCGATGCCGGTGGGCTCGGTGAGTGCTCGCAAGTGCTCACCCGAGAGTTGCTCGATCTCAGGAAGAGCGGGGCGACGATCGCCGCCATCAACCTAGGTGGCACCGCCGGTGCGTTCGATCAGAATCCGGCGTTCCACTTCACCACCGCAGCCCTCGACTCGCAGGGACTTATCGAGGCTGTAGCCAAGGTTTACCAGATGTTTCTCGGTTCCAAAAAAGTGCAGACCGGGCGAGTTCAGGGAGCTATTGAAGTGGAAATCGCCTCCTACGTCCAGGAGGCCTTCCTGGCCGTCGCCGCCGACGGCCCTATCCGCGAGTTGACATCGGCGCCAGGCAATCCGCGGGCCGAAGAGGTCGACCTGAACCACCGGGGCGGCGGCCAGACCACCGGGCTCGACGGCCGAGCCCGCGGCTACCGTATCGCGCGCCTCAAACATCCGACGGCGGGGCACTGGACCTTTCAGGTGCCAGGGCTCAGCGATACAGCAGGCTGGATGCTCTTGCAAGACTCTTCGCTCGGCCTGCGGCTGCTCTCCTCACCCGACATGCCACGGGGTGTCGATGTGCCGATCGAGGTGGAGCTCTATGACCAAGTCACCGGCCAGCGCGTCGCCAACACCTCCAAGCTCCCGGGCCTGCGCGTGACCCTCGATGTGGACGGCCGGTCGGTAACCTTCCGCGACGATGGCACAGGAGGCGACCGCAAGACCGGCGACGGTATCCTGACCGGGACGGCGAGGTTCGACCACCCCGGCGACCAGACATTGCCCATTCGCCTCGAAAGCGACCTCTTGGATCGCACCATCCCAATCCAGGCGCGAGTGATCGACGCAACTTGGCGGCTCGTCGTCAAGACACCGGCGCGGACCGAAGTAGCCAAACCGGTCGAGATCGCCGTCGAGTTGCAACCGATCGGCGCTCCTTCCTCGTTGAAAGCTCCCGAGCGAATCGACGTGCTGACCGGCGGGCCGGCCCTCGCGCTACGTGACGACGGTCAGGATGGCGACCTCCAAGCCGGCGACCGAATCTACTCGCGTACCTGGACGCCGCGGCAGGTCGGCTCGCTCCACCTCGACTACACGCCGGTAGGTGGCAGTTCTGCCGTGCCGGCCAGCGCCTCGCTCGAAGTGACGGGCCGTCTCGCCTTCGGTCCGCCGATCCCGGTACGCCTCGGCCGAGCTCATAGCGAAACGGAGGTGGCGGACCGTCTCGATCTCGGATCGGCGGAGGTCCGGGGCACTTTCGACGTGCGGGTAAGCAGCCCGTTCACATTGGCACGAACAGCTCTGGAGATCGACACCGGTCCGGGCTGGGCTCCCCTCGACCGCGAGGAGAAAATCCTGCGCGTCGTGGAAGGGGGCCGTCGCACCTGGCCAGTCCGCCTTCGAGTCGGCAGATGCCCGGAAGGGAGCTCAGCCGGGCACACCTTCAATATCGCAATCGATGCGATCTCGGCGGACGGCAAGGCGCTGCATACGGTAGTACCACTGTTTGTGGAGGTGGTCTCCGATCCCTGGCTGCACTGCTGGTGGCCGGCGCTGGCCGCCACAATAGGACTGCTGATCACCGGTATACTGATCCATGGCTACTGCTCTCCGTCCCGCTTCCCTCCCCGACTCGGGGTCATGCTTTCCCCGGAAGAGGATATGGGCGAAGGCTTCTTCTACCCGATCCGCGCCGAACGCGGCTCGCGCAGTGGCTTCTACCACGATGCCCACATCTACATCAGCCAGGACTTCCATCTTTCGGGGAAACCGCTCAACGCGGTTGCACGCCTCCGCGCCGACGCTACGCAGGTGCGCATCCAGCCGTCTGGGGGGGCGGTATGGCGGCGGAACCCTGAGGGGGACTGGGAGCAGCTTTCTCCGGGAGAATCTACCGCTCGCTTCGGCGATCTCTACCGCAATGACCCGGGAACCCTGTTCTTCGAGATCAGAAACGCATAACATTGCAGGAACCAGCATAGGAGCCGTGCATGAGCGAAGAGTACCGTAGCGGTCAAGGCACAATCATCCCCAGCCTGTTCGTCGGCATCGGCGGAGTGGGGTCGCGCATCGTCGACCGGATGGCTGGACGTGCCGAGTTCCTCCCTAATTGGGAAAGCCAACTGCGGCCGTTGACGAGCTTCGTGTCCATCGACACGAATGAGCTCGATCAGCACAAGCTGCGCCACGTGCCTGAAGGCAACCGTTTGAATATCGCGGCCTTCGACAAGGCGAAAGCGATCGATCATCTTCGGCGCTCGAAGGACCCTCAGGCGCTCCAGTGGCTGGACCGTGGCTATCAACCACGGCCGGGATACAAGCCGGGTGCCGGCCAGATCCGGATCGAGTCCCGTCTCGGGTTCTTCTATCACTCCCTCGAGATTCGGCAGCGCCTGAAGGAACTAGTCGCCGAAACGCTACGCCCGGGGATCACTTGGCGGCAATCGACACCGCCTAAGTACAACATCTATCTCTTTTGCACTCTGGCCGGTGGTACAGGTTCAGGAAGCTTCCTGTCCGTGGCCTACCTGGTCGATGCCCTGCTTCGCGAGCAGAACTGGCAACCGCGGATCGTCGCCAATCTCCTGTTATCGACCCTTATGCTCAACGATGTCGGCCCTGAGCTCCACCCGGACATCCATGCCAATACCTACGCCGCACTCAAGGAGTTGGAGCACCTGACCAAACTCGACTATCCCCAGGTCAAACGGGAAGGGCGCACCTCCGAGGCTTTCGTCTACTGCCGCGACGAGAACTCTCGCACCATTCAGCGCGTTAACGGCCGCCCCTTTTTCGTCTCATTCATCTTTGATCGGCCTCCGCACCTCGGGCTTCCCAACCCCGAGGCGGCGATCGCCGATGCCGCCTATTTGCAAATCTTCACGCCGATCATCGACAACTTGGCAAGCGAGTTGGACAACTACGAGAAGAACCTCGAGGAGCTGACGCGCTTCCCCGGCGACCTCAAGAATGTCGGACAGGGCTATACCAAAAACTTCGGAGCCTTCGGTGCGGCTGCCTTGGTGCTACCCGGACTTGACCTGCTGGAGTATGCGGCCGCGCGATTTGCTGCACAGGCGATCCGCGGTCAGATCACCTTCGGGGTGGACCCGACGAATCCGGGCGATGACCGTGCTCGCGCACTCGCCAAGCTGGCGGTCGACTACTCAGACCCCAAGTTCCTCAACATGGCGGATGACGGACGCGAACGGGCGATCAATCAATCGTTCATATCGTCGGTGCAGGAGATGGCACGCCAGGACAAAGGGCAGGATCTGACGGAAGGGTACTGGTACCAACTGGTCGAGGCAGTTGACCAGGGACGGCAAACAGGGTTGGATGAAAAAGGCGAGCCGGTGCGCGGCGAATCGCAGATCCAATGGGTGGAGCGCAAACTTGAAGAGGTAAGGCGCAACTTGCTCAACAAGGTCTCGATCAAGGAGCGCGCGTTCGTCTTCCACCGCGAGGGGGTGAACCAGTATGTCGAGCTGGTCAGCCGACTGATTGACGACATTCGCGCCGCCCGTCAGATCGTCGATGAAGGTGTGCGCGGGTTGGAGGCGGCGGCCGGGGAGGGAGAGGTGATCGGCGAGCTGAAGCTCGACCCGATCGCCGAGCGCTACCTGGTGGTGCGGCTGCTCGAGCGCTGTGAGACGACCTGGATCCCCGACGCTCAGCAGCAACTTGAGAAGGCGCGAGCCCGCGACATCAACAACCCGAAGGTGCGCGAGCGCTTGGAGCGGGAGCTCTTCGAGTCGCTCCAGGAGGCGGCCACGAAGAGGAGTCTGTTCAACCGCGACCAGGCCTTCCTTAACGCTCGCGACGAGGCACAGGAATATTTCCGGGGAGTCGCGTCCGCGGCGCGCAAGACATTCGACGCCGAGATCCGCCTGCGCCAGTTGCGTAAGCTGCTCGAATACCTGGAGCGCAGGTCCCGACAGTACGCCCGCCTGGCCACTCGCATGGACGCTCTGGTTCAGGACCTCGAACGTGAGGGGGAACGCCTGCGGCGGGGCGAGGCCGTTCTGGTCGCGCCGCTGGCCCTGCGAGTGGAGGTCTTCGAGACCCTCGACGAACCGCGCCGGCGCATCTGGGATCGCGTCTATCAAGCACTGTTCATCGACGGCGGGCGCTACATCAGTACGTTCGACCGCCAACTCCTCGCTGAGACGATCGCACGTGAGCTCAAGCCGGTCGTGCGGGGCGACGGCACGGTGGCCGAGAAGTCGATCGATCAGACGGTCAACGACCTGCGCCGGGCACTCCGAGAGCTGGGCCTGAAGCGCCTGAAGCCGACGATTTTCGGCGAGCCCGGCCAGACCGGGCTTGATCTCGTGCGTGGCCTCGAGCTCGAGGCGCGACTGATTTTGCAGCCCGGTAAGGCCCCCGGCGAGGAAGTGAGCCTCGATGAGATCGACGAGTACCGTGAGCGCAAATTCCGCGCGCTCGCGCAGATGGCAGGGGTCCTCGCTCGTGTCAACACAGCGGAATCGAAGACGCTCGACGACGGCGTCAAGGTCAATCGCACCCGCCAGTTGATCGTCGGGCTCGGGGAAGGGGGGGGGAAGGCTTCCGAGCGTTTCCTCGACCGCCTGCGCTCGGTACTCTCGGTTGGCGGCCGTCAGGTCAAGATCGACCATTGGCATGACCCGAGGCTGATCATCGTCCACGACGTTGAGCTGCCGATCCCCCTCTACTATGTCGAACCGATCGTCGGAGAGGTCGAGGATGCGTACCTGAAACTGGCGGCAGACGAGAGGCGCTCCTACCAATTGCACACCGATTACAATTGGGAGAAAGCGCTGCCCAACCTGAACCCGAGGCGCTCGGAGATCACCGTCGGCTGGGCGCTACGCGTCCTTGCCGAGGGGTTAGTGACGCAGGTGGTGGCTCGCGAGTCCGGCTACTGGGTATGGCGGGTGGACGGCCAGTCGGAGGTCGAGCAGCTCGGCCAGAACCTGTCGAGCACGCTCTACCGGCTCGGTGAGATTCACCGCATCGAGGATCTCCAGAAGCGTCTCGATACGGAGCTCCAGCAAGCGCGCGCACACTTGGGGGCCGGGGTGGAGGTTGAGCGCCGGGCTCGGCTCCTCGAACTGATCGACTCGCTGGTAGGTGAGGTGGGCCGCCGCGAGTTGCGTGGCGAGATGACCCGTGAGGATGTCCTCGACCGACCGATCCTGCGGGCTCTCAAGCTCGAAGTGCAGAATCAACCGGGAGGCCCGCTCGAAATGGCCCCCGACGAAAAGCTGTACGATCGGCTTAAGTTCGACGAGCGATGAACGATTCCAAGGACGAAACCCGCTCTCCCCGAGCCACCGTTCTCGTCGGGTACGGTGCGTTCGGTCTTGACGTTCTTCGCCGACTCCTCGCCAGCACGGCGCACCGTGGAATTCTGGCCTGGGAAGAGCCGCGTGGCGGCGCGGCTCCCAGCGAACGCTCGCTGCAGGATCTCGCCCTTCTTTGGGTGCCTGATCGGACGGGATTTGCAGGACAGGGTGTCGACGATGAGGACGCCCGAGAAGGTAGCTCCTTCGAGATGATGCGCGACCTCTATCGTCAGATCCAACAGGTAGAGGAGCGCGAGACTCCCGAGACCGACTTCGCGGCAGCGATTTCCGCGGCGGCCGAGAAGCTTCTGTCGGCCACTACCCGGGCCGGCCGGCGCGATGCTTTGCCCCTGGGACTCGACGTGATCGTACTCGCCCGCCCCACTCTTCCCGAAGTGGTCGGTAGCCTCGACCGGATGCTCACTCGCGGCATGGAACGCTTGGCGAACAACTCCAACCTGGAGCGCGGTGTCCAGGGCGCCGAGGTGCTGAGCTTCCTCGCCATCCTGGACTTCGAGAACTATTGGGATCGGAGCGAACAGGGGAGACGCGTCCGAGAGGCAGTGCACAACTCGGTCGAACAATGGCGCAAGCGACGGCAGGGGGGAAGACCCGCCTTCGGCCGCGTTTATCTCGTTGACGGACGCACCTCCGACGGCATCCGCGACGAGCGCCATCGGATGGACGAGATCAGCCTATTCCTCGAGCTACTTCTCTTCGAAGGGCAGAGGAGCGGAGAGTTGCAACGGTTGTACCACTCGCAAGGGAGCATCGAGTCGCCAGTCGCCACTTTCGGCGTCCGGCTGATCGAGCGAAGCGCAGGACTGCTCAGCCGATTGGCCGCCGCTCGCTTTGGGATCGGCTGGTTGGCCTACCTGGCGGGCACCGAACCTTGGCGGACTGACGTCGAGGCAGCCGAGCTCCGCCGCCGGCTGGCCCCTTATCGGCCAGTCGAGTTGGACGAGTTGCTCGGCCGCGAAGACTTCGAGCGAACCCTGGCAGCGGACCTTGATGTGCTCGAGCGCGAGCTGATGACGCTGCCCGTCGGGCCCACCGACTGGCCGCAGAGGGTACGCACCCGCTATGAAGAAACGGCGCGTCAGCTCGAGGCCCGCCTGACTGCGGCGGTACGCGCCCGCATGGCAGAAATCGGAAAGCAGCGTCTCGCTCGTCTTCCCGACGAGCTCCGCACCGGCATTGAGGCGGATCTTCACGATTCGCGCAACCCAGTACCGCTGGGAACAGTGATTGCCGAAGTCGAAGGTGCCTTGTCCGAGCTTGGAAGGGTACCGGACCCCGTGACGCCGCAGACCGGTGCTGCCGAAGACTTGCTGCGCAGAGTTGAACAGCTCCACACCGATTACCAGCAGTTCAACAGTGACCGAGTCGACGTCCAAGGGCTGCGCCGCTGGTGGTGGTTGCTGGCAATGGCCTTGGCAGCCGGACTGACTCCAATGGTGACCGAGCTCTTGGGCGACGTGCCGCGCCCCGACCCGACGAGCTTCGTCCTCAACAAGGCGTTCGATCTTCTGCAGAAGCTGGACAACCCGCTCGCCGTCGGTCTCGCGCTTTTTGCGCTCTTGTGGTGGCTCGGCGCCTGGCCGCTTCAGCACCGTATCGCCGCTCGGATCGAGCGTGCCAGGCGCTTCTACAACGATCCTGAGAGGGGTCGTTTTGTCGATCGTCTCCGCGACGGGTTCAAGCCGGGGGGAGCGTTGCGCGCGCCGATCGACCATACTCTTGACCGCCTACTGCTCGACATGACCCTGAGCGTGCGCGGAGAGATCAGCCGCGAGCTGAGTCGCATCGCTACTCGCCTACGTGAACGCAGACGAGAGATGCTATGGCTGCGGGAGCAACTCCGCGAGTTCCTACGCCTGCACGGGCTCGAGGAGCGGGTGTCAAACCTCTCGCGCATGCTGCGCGACAGCACTGGTATCCGCTATGCGGTGGAGCGAGGAGAGGACTTTGAGACGATGCTCAAGAGCAACCCCCCCAATTCCGAGCGCTTCCGTTCAACCCAGGCGACAAGCTCGCCGTTCGATGGATGGGAAGAGCGGTACAGCCGGGCGTTCCTGCAACCGATCGCGTTCCTCGATCACCTGAGCGAAATCTATAAGGATCCCTTCCTGCAGGAGCTGGCGATCCCAAGCGCCGGCCCCGAGCAACGGAAGCGGGCGGAGGAATTCCTCGACTTCCTGGCTCACCAGGGCTCCTGGTCCTCGGCATTCCAATGGAAGGCTCAGGAAGGCGTGCCTCCCGACCGGCGTTATTGTTTGCTGCCGGCCGTCTGGCGCCGGCTTCCGGGTGTGCTACCTGCTCTTTCGGACCTGCGCGTTCCCGAGGAATTCGTCCTTGACGGTACCGACGTGGCTCGCGCCTATCTGTTGCGCCTACAGACTGGTGTTGAACCCGGGTGCCTGCTCGAACAGGCCTGAACATGCAGACCTTCGACCGGAACGTTCTCCCTCTCCTCGTTCTGCTCCTCGCAGGGATTGGCGGCGTAGTGGCCGACCGCGCCGCCCGTCTGCGGAGACCGGACGGGGATCGCGGCGACTTCTGGGCGACCGTGACTTGGCGAACCTGTCTCTTCCTGGCTCTGCCGGTCTTCCTGTCCAGTATGCTGGAGACGGTCTTCCCTCAGTACTGGCAGACCGGTCGCCACTTGCAACTCGACCTGATCGGTACCTTCGGCTGGTCGATGCCGACGTGCTATCGCCTCGCCATCCTGCTCCCCTTCGTCGCCTGGGCTGTGGTGCTCATCGCCGGACTGGCGACGCGTCCCGGCGGGCGGAGCGGGCGCTGGCTGGCGGGGGCAATTGGCTTCGGCAACCATCGTGGGTGGGTTCTTCTCTGTGCCGCCCCACTTGCCGTGATCGATCTATGGACGTTCCCCCGACTCGGCGGTGGCTCCGGGGCCTATCCAGGAGCGACTTGGGGAGCTCTCGCGGTGATTGTTCTGTCGTTGATTGGCGTGGCGCTGAGCGCCAGCTTGCGGGCCGGCGCGACTCTGGCGTCGGCTCCACCCACCGGCACCGCCGCACAGGTGCTGCGCCCATGGCCAGAGGCGCTCGCCGCACACGGCATCCAACTGAGTCGACTTGGCACCTGGCCGGCGAGCGCGCCCGCACGGCAGGTCCGGCCGGCGGTGGCTGACCTGGCTGAACGCTTGCGCTCCAAGGAAGCTTGTGGAGTGGCACCCGAGCTGATCGAGGCGGTCGGCGCGCTGGTCAGCGCTGACGCGGGGACAGCGGAGCACGGGCCGACCCGAATCGTGCTGGCGCCGGACAACTGCGGTCAGGTCGAGGCGGTCGCCTTGGCCGCCGTACTCCTCGATCAGCGGTTCCATGCCACCACACTGGTGGTGACGGCAGACGGGGCGGCCGAGCTCGCGGCACGTCTGCGACCATGGTTGCCGGCGAGCGGACAGGCCGCGGTGGTCGAGCAAGATGGGGATCTGCCGGCCGACTCTTTGGTCTGGGTGATCACCGCCCAGGTACTCTCCGACCGCTTGCTGCCGATGCTCAAAGACCCATTGCTGATCAAGCGATTCGGCCTTGTGATCTGGTGGCATCTCGAGGCGTATACCGGCGTTCTCGCCGCGAACCTGTGGGCGATTTCTCGGCGCCTTCATCGCCTGCTTCAGACGCGAGGCCGCCAGGACGTGCGCACACTGGCGCTGGTACGCAGCGTCTCCCACGGCAGCGCCCAGCTTGCTGCGTTCGTACGGCGTCTCCTGCCGCATCCCTTCCCTAGCGGCTCCGAGGTGCATGTCGAGCAACGCTTTCCTCGCACCGTGCATCTACATCTCCTGGAGTCGCAACAGGCGTACTTTGCGCACGGTGAAGGACGCAACATCCAAGAGCGTCTACGGCACCTCCCTCTAGTCGCCGCAAAGGTGTCGATCGAGGAGCGCTGGCCAACCCGCCTTGAGGTGCCGGACGACGTGTCGGAACCCGAGGCCGCGGCCTTCCTGCAGCTCCCGGCGGCCGGCAGCATACTCGGTGACGAGTTGCGGCCCGACATCGCCACTGCTGGCGCCCGCCTGACCGAAGTGCGGACCGGCGAGGTTCTCGCGCTGGTCGAAATGATCAGCCAAGGAGGACGCGCCGCCCCGGAAGGGCTACCCCATCACGTCGGGGTGCCCTCGCCGGTCAACCCGTATGTCGAATACCTTCTCAAGAAGCTCGCCGGCCGCGAAGGCGCAGCCTTTCCCACCTCGCGTCGCCTGGTCGCCGCGGAAGCCCTGCCCAGCGTGATCCGCCGGCATCTGCTGCTTGCGCTCAATGAGCTTCCCGACACGCGAGAGGGGCTGCTCAAAGACTTCCTATGGAACGAGGAGGTGATTCGCAGCACGCTCGACTCCATCTTCCAGGAGGGAAAACTGTCGCGCAAGGAGGTTCGGTTTCTTGGCGACGGGGATCGCCTGCGGATCGACCACGAATACACCAGTCAGCGCCTGCCAAGCGGCGAACAGCGACCGCTCGACACCGTAGGCACTTGGCTGATCGAGGTGCGAGAGCCCGCAGGCGGCTACGACCTCAGCGGCGTCCGTATGCGTGTCGATCCCGAGCGCCTTACCATCCAGGCCTATCCTCATCGCGTCTTCCTGAATGGCGGTCGACGCTATCGCATCCGAGAATGGAGTTCGGTCGAAGAAGTGCTAAGAAACCGCTGGCTCGCTTGTGATCGCGAAGATGTCTTTAGCCAGACCTGGCGCCTGCGCAACTCTCTCGTCTTCGGTATTCAACCGTCTCATTCACCGGTCGGCATTGGGCGCACCGGCAAGCTCCTCTCACGCTTCGCGGCCGACCTGCAGTATGAGGAGTGGGTTCAGGGTGCGCTCCGCTGGTGTCCTGACCTTACGACCGGCCAGGTAACGAGACCGGAGACTCTACGGCTTTCCCGGCCCGTGACCCAGAGCTTCGCCACCCGCGCACTCATCCTTCGCTTCCCAGATGCCGAGGAGCCGATCGCCCTCGCTTCGCTTGCCCAGGCTCTACGTCACGTGCTGCCTGTCCATCTCGGGGTCGAGGAGGACGCCCTCGAGGTGGTGCCGCTCAGCGGTGACAGCCTCCAAGGAATCGCGACCTTCGGCTTGGCAGTCGTCGATCTCTACCCTGGGGGGATTGGCCTGGTCGACGAAGTGAGCGACGATAGCCCCTTCCTTCTGCAACTCCTGGAGTGGACGCGCGACTGGTTGGAGGCCTGCCCCTGCCAGAGCGATCAGGGGTGTAATCTCTGTCTGCGGTCTCCGGCCGCACTCGCCGCGAACAGCGACCAGCCGCCCCTAAGAAGAGCGGCGCTCGCCTTGCTGAGTCAGGTGGTGTAAACGATGCTGAGCAGCCGAGCGAAACAAGAGCTGGAAACCCTCCAAAACCGTTTGCATTCCTGGCAGGGTACGGTCTCGCAGCGCGCCCGCCGCTTCCATGAAGTGCGCAGCGAGCTCGAAGATCAGGTGCGCAAGAACTTGTCCTCTTGGCGCCTCTGGATCCCCCCCGACGAGCTCAAGCGGCTCCAGGATCGCACCGATCGTCTCGACCCGATTTCCAAGACGCTCGCCGCGCTGATCCCGCAGGCCGAGCAGTTGGAAGACGAAGTGCACCAGATCGAGCGTCGGGCTGAGGAGGGAGGAGACCCGGAGTTCGGGCCGTGGCTGAAACGTCGATGTCGGGAGTGGTTAATCGCCTTGCAGAGCATTGGGACCGACAGCGATCGCCCGGCCGACGTCAGCCGCGACCAGAATGTGCTCGCCGAGACCGAGGACGAAGTCCGGCTGCACGATCAGGCGCTCAATTGGCTGCGCGAGGCGGAGCGAGTGCTCGTGATTCTGGGCACCGATCTTCAAGCCGCCCATCTCAGGGCCGATCTGCCGGAGCTCAAGAGCCGGCTCTACAGCAGTGGCGCTTCCGCCGACTGGCTGCAACAGATCCGTAGCCAGGTGCAGCCGCTCCAGCCTATCGCCAGTCGGATCAAAGACCCTCCTCAGGAACTCCAGACCGCATCGACCCTGCTCACCGATCTGCGCGGTTGGTCGCAACAGCTTGGCGAGATGGAGGAGCAGGTGGTGAACCTCGAGCAGCGGCGTCACTTCATTGCCGTCGATTGGACTCAGGCGCAGATCGACGACTTGAACACCGAGGCGAAGCAGCTCCGCGACCACCTCGTCCAGAAGGCGCGCGATCAACGCGACCGTCAGATCGCCGAATTGACCGAGCAGATGGACGACATGATCGAGGCGTGCGGTCCGCAACCGGCTTTGCAACAGAGGCTCACAGATCTAAAGGCGAGATCGTTCGATCGCTATCAGATCTTCCGCGATTGGCTAAGCCAGTTCGATCAGGTACGCAATTTCTTCCTGGCGATTGCCAACAACAACGAGGGCTCTCTCGAAACGCGGCGAGACGATCTCGCCCAAAAGTTGCGGATGAGACTGGAGCAGGTTCGTAAGCTGCCTCTTTCGGACGACGTAAAACACAAGGCGGAAGCCTTAGACCACGATCTGCGGCGGCTCGAAAAAGCCTTCGGTGCCGAGGAGCTACTGCTTGCATTACGCCACCGAAGAGAGCTCGAAGACCAGATTGGGGAGATTACCGGTCAAGCAGCGCGGGAGATGGAGGAACTGTCACGGCAGCTTCAGACCATACGGCAGCAGAACGGCGAGTTGCGCCAGCTCGCCGCCGAGGTCGGAGTGGCGACTCCCGACCTGGAGCAGAGGATCGCCGGATTGGACGGGCCGGAGGCCTCCTCGTTGGAAGAGGCACGCCGCCGCTCGAACGAGCTCACCGCCGAAATGGAGGAGATCCGAGAGCAGTTCGTCGGCCGCTGCCGGAAGCTGTTCGACGATCAACTTGCGGCCATTCAGAGGAGTGTGGACGTCCTGCGACAGGCGAACCATCCCTTCTCAATCTCAGAGTTGCCAATCTTCGCCCCCGCTGCCGGACCGCGCGAATCTGCACAGGCAGTCTCCGCCAGCATGACCCTAAATCAACAAGTGGCGCAAGTAGTTAAGAGGGCGAACGCCGAGGTCGAAGAGAGACGCCGCTTGGCAGAGGAAAACCTGGCGCGCATCCCGCTCTCGACGCTTGGCCCTGAAGAGCGGGAGCTCGCTGAGCAGCTTCGAGAAGAACTGGCATCGGGCTCCTGGTCGCGAGCCCGAAAACCCTTAACCCGCCTTGAGCTCGGCTCGCAACTCGTCGAGAAGTGCGATCTCTTCTTTGCCCGTCTGCTGCAGGAAGAGCGCACCGCGCGGGAGCGACTCGATTCCTTGCGGCGGAGACTCCAGAGGTTCACGGAGAGCCAGCTTCGGCACTTCTGCCCCGAGCTCACCGACCGCGTCACAGCTCTCGTCTACGGCATCCCCGACAAGCCACGGCAGTGGCGGGCCGTTCACCGCCAACTCGACATTGCCGAGTCGCTCTTCGCACGCGTCCAAGTGCAGGCCAAGCGGCTTGCGGCCGCCGAGTTGGACCAAGCGGTCGAGTTGATCGAGGGCCGCCTCCGCTCCTCGAACGACGCGGGCTTCCGCGCTATGGCCCAGACCCTGCTCGCGGAGATCGAGGCCTGGGGCCAGCAAGAGCTGCCACCGGTGAACCTCCGTCTCCGCGCTCTGGATGCGACAGCCCAACGCGACCCGGGAGGCCTGTCATGAACCCATCCGGCGGCGCCCCCTTCGCGAGTTGGCCCGCGCTCGACCTCCGTGGACAGCCCCTGCCCAGCCGTCTCGCCTATGAGCGAGGGATCTGGGGCAAGGTCCACGGCGCGCCCTCTGACTTCCGTTGGATAGCGACCACTCCATCCTTCGCTTCGTCCGGCCGGCGCGACGATCTCCCGCGCGAACTCCACCTCGGTACCGAGGATGCGCCGGAGAAGTCCATCTCTTGGCGCATCCTCGGCGATATCTGCTATGCGATGTCTGCCTATCCGAGCCGGGCCACGGACGCGGCGGGCCGCACTGGTTTCCTGGAAAAACAGGTGCTGGAGTGGCGGCGGCCTGAAGACGTGCCAGCCGCGCTGGCAGCTCTGTTGCTCCTGCCGCACGTCGCGAGTTTCGACGACAGCGTCTGGTGGGACCGTCGCACTGGCCCCCGCTGGTCGGATGACGAGGACGCCACCTTGAGCCTGTCACCGACTGAGACAGCCTCTCCTCTTCCGGTAGCCACCGCAGACGTCGAGGCCGCGATCACAAGAGGGCTCGCGCAGCTCACCGCGGCAATCTCCGAGCCCGCGCTCGCCGAACTCTACGCCGCGCTTCTCGTCGGCCAGAGCGCCATTTCCCTCCGCGGCCTACGGAGCCCCCTCTCAGCCGAGGCGGTCGCGGCCCTGCTGTTGCCGCTGCCACGCCCACTTGCCGACTCCCTGTCGATCGCCGGCTGGCTCCCCTCGCGGCGCGTGCCTGACGCCGACGAGTTGCAACGCTGTTGGGACCTAGTGCTCGGCGGCCCCGCCGCACCACCACCGCCCGCCGTCGCTCCCACTCCCGACCAGGAGCGGCAAGCGAGAGCAATGGCGCAGGGCCTGCTCGCTGGGGATCCGGCGCCACTCGGCGAGGCCACCCCATCAGGACACCGAGCCAGCGTCAGGCCGCAACAACCGATTGAGCTCGCCATGTGGGGCCTCACGGCCGCTGGAAAGACCGCGCTCCTCGCCCAGCTCTTCATCGAAGGTGACGGCGGCGACTGGGAGATCTTCCCGACAGCGACCTCTCGTAATTTCATTCTGGTCATGCAGGAAAGGATCCGCACAAACAACGGATTTCCATCCGCCACGGCTGGCGGCGTCGAAAAGATCGAGTATCAGTTTCGCAATCGGACGACCGGAGTCGAGGTCTCCCTCAGTATGGAAGACCGGGCTGGCTCCGCCTCGGAGGGCCTCAGCGATGGACTCAAGGATTCCCTGGGCCGCGCCGCCGGGCTGGTGCTGGTGTTCGATCCCCCGTCCGAAGGAGGGGCCCTCGCGAGCGCAGTGTCGAAAACTCTGATAGACATCCACATCGCGAGCGGACGAGGCGCACAGAGGGACGAGCGCCCGATCGCGGTCTGCCTCTCGAAGGCGGACATGCTGATCGAATCTCCTCAGGATCTACGGCGTGCTCAGAAAGAACCGGACGCCTTCGTACGCGAGCACGACCACATGGGTCTCGTCCGCACGCTCGACCGCTATTTCAACAACTATCGCCTATTTCCGGTCTCCGCAGCCGGCGTCCGACAGCGCCGCGGCGTTGTCGAGCCGCTGGTCTTTTACGACGAGAAGCTGGCACCGCGCATCTGCCCGGTGCGCGATTCGAGCGAGCTTCTCAACGTCATGGCGCCGTTCACTTGGCTGCTGGACAAAGTCACGGGGCGAGCATGATCCATCCGTTCGACTGGCCGGCCCTCGCGCTCGGGCAGCAGACGCCACTTACACACATTCGTTTCGAGCGTGGCGTCTGGGGCAAGGCGCACGCCGCGCGCACGGACTATCGCTGGTTGGCGCTCAGTGCCGACTTCGAGAAACGACCGGGGCGCGCGCTGGAAGCCGAACTCCTGTTGGGCTCGGAGGACCGCCCGACGCGGACGGTGCTGTGGCGTAGCCTCCTGAAAGATCGTTGCTACGCGGTCGTCTGCTACCCAAGCCAAGCCGTTGACGCTGCGGGCCGCCAGGATTTCCTCGAAAAACAGATCTTCGAGTGGCGTCGCCCCGCCGAGGTACCGGCCGCGCTTGGCGCCCTTTTACTGCTACCCCGAGTGAACGGTCTTACCGACGAGATCTGGTGGGAGCAACGGATGGCCTTGGCGGACCCCGAGAGCGTCCTACCGATCAAACCGGCCGATCACGAACCAATCTCCTGTGACGAGCAGAGCCTTGGAGCGGTGATCGAGCGTGGTCTCACGTTCCTGAGGCAAGCGGTCGACGAAAAAGCCCTCGAACGACTCTATCTAGACCTTCTTGCTAAAAAGCGGCCAGCCGGCCTCGTCGGTGTGCGCGAGCCGCTACCACCAGAAGCGCTCGCGGCTCTCCTCTTGCCGCTTCCCCGCCCTCTAGCGGACCAAATCTCTCTCGCCGGCTGGATCCCTTCAAGCCGCTCATTGCTGACGGATCTCGCAGAGCGCTGGGACGTGCTGGTCCTGCCCGCGGAGACCAACCTCCCCAGCGAAACCTCCGCCGACGAGACTCTGCGATTCCAGGCCTGGAAGATGGCTCAGCAGATTCACACCACCGATCCCAGCCTGCTGCCGGAGCTCTTTGCGGCCGAGGCTGCGCCGACCGTGATCACTGTGCCACCTCGTCACCCCGAGAAAGAGGAGTCTCCGCCTCTGTCATTTCCGAAGGCCGTTCGCCCGGATCTCCAACGCCCTGGCTGCAAGCTAGACCTCCAACCTCCTCCCCAAGGCCAAGGCTCTGAGATCCTCCGCAATCTCTATGAATTCGCCAGAGATCCCGACCGCCGTTGGCTGAACCCCGATGATATGAGGCAGCGATGGGGCGGCGATGTCCGGCCGCTCAATACAGAGACAGCGCGCGATCTGTTCGTTAGCTGGGTTCAGGGCACTCATGACCAAAAACCTCCCTACGCCCATGAAGAGCAATGGAAGGTTAAAGTCGACCTACTGCGCAGCGCCGCCTTAGTCCTATGTCCCGACCCGTTGACCTTCCGACGCGTTGGTGTGCCTACGAGCCGGCACATCCCGGCTCTGTTTTTCGGCCTAGTGCTCCATGGCAACCGCCGAGATGAGTTAGGGAAGCTCGGCGAGAAGGCCCTCCGAGATATGCTCGAGCAGAGCTTGAGCTGCCAAGCAAGTCAGTGGACGAGGGGGGTACACAGTTGGCTGGCTCTGTGGCGAACGCAAACCCGTGTGCGTCAGCCAAACATTGAAGCTTTGATCGGTGATACCCTCAAGGCTCACCCGGCAGACTTCGGCAGGCCCTGATTCACTGGCTCGTTATGAGCCTCGGCTCCCGGCGCGGTCACCCTCCCTGGCCCGCTCGGCACCTCCTCGACGAGTTCGCCAAGCGATGTGCCCCGGCCGATGGCCTCCTTGCGACCGCGTACTGCCGCTGCCGCCAACTCCGGATTGAAGGTCGAGACCTGGAAAGCAAGCTCCGGCAGCGACGCCAGCCGGGCATACTGCAAACGAGCGCCGAGCAGAAGGTCTCGTTTGAACGCGAGGTCGTACAACCCGCTCTCCGACGGTGCAGGCGGGTCGCGATAGATCGTCACCATCTCCACGCCGAGCCTGTGCAGGCGCAGTGCTTGCGTGTCGACCTCTAGCTTGCGGACGCAGGCGTCGGCACCCTTACGCAGCGGATAGAGGACCGAATGCCCAGGCGAGTCGCCGCTCAACACGAGTAGCTTACGCGTACCCTCCCGCCAACGCAGACGGGCGCAGGCGTCCAAGGCATCGGCGAGCGCATCGACGAAATCGCCGCCTGTTGTCGCGGGGATCGCGAACAATTCCCTGCGGAGTCGCTCTATATCCAGAGGCTGAAGGCTCCTCGCCTCCTCCTCGCGCGGGAAAAAATGATAAAATGGTATCAGGTCCATCGCCGTCGTATTGGGCGGTGGCTGGTCGCCGAAAGCCACTACCACGGCGCGGCAGCCTAAATGCCCATCGGAGATCTGCCCGACAAAGCCGAGCAGTTTCTCGAAATGGTCTTCCCGCTCTTCCTGCGAAGCCCAGCGGGCCGTGCCATCGACCACCAAAACCAGATCGAGGCTCGCGTCGGGAGCCGCCGGGCGGATGGGGGCCGGAGGATCGTAGCGATCCTCGACAGGCAGAAAGAGGACGTCCCGGCCCGGGCTCCAGACTTGGAGCCCCTCTCCCTCGTCGAGTTCCACCTGCACTGCCACCGTCTCTCCACCGTCCGCCGGCACCTCAACGCGCAGTCGGACGTTTCCCCCGGCGGAGAGCACCAGATGGAGACCGGAGGCACCCGCCAGGCAACGCAAGCGGACAGTGCAAGGCGACCCTCCCTTGATGACTGCCAATGGCACCTCTCTGAACTCCAGCGCCTCAGTGCGCAGAGCCCTGATATGAATCGGCGCCCCAAGAGGCAAGCGCGCTTCACTCACGGTTCACGAAATCCAGGAGATCTTTCATGTCTGGCTTCGCCACCTTGGGACCGAACGCCGCGCAACTCTTATCTTGGACAAAAATGAAGGCCGCAGTGCCACGATATTGCGTGGTATCCGGAAGACCAGGCATCCCATAGAGCCTGCAAGCTAGAAAAGTCAGCAGATCACGTGCAGAGGCATCTTTCTCTAAGGCTCCAGGACCGAGTTCCTCAAACACCTGCTTGGTCGCGGTAATGTTATCAATTTTTCTCAAGAATTCAAGATTCACAGGTTCTCCGTGCAGTTTCAGGGCTTCCAACTTTACAAGGCCCAGAAGGAACGAATGATTATCTGGCGTCGGAGCGAATAGGCTTGACACCCGATCATCGAACAATTTTTGCTCGAATTGAGCAAAATGATTGTCATACAAAAGCTGCAGACTCACTTTTGTGTTCTTTTTGCTTTTCAGGACAGCGAACAGGTTATTGTCTTTAACTTGCGGGAGGGGAGGCTTTGGGGGCGTTGGGCCAGCGGTAGTTGGGGTCGGAGCTGGAGTCGGAGCTAGAGTCGGTTTGGCAGGACTCGCAGTAAGTTTGTCTACTTTATATATCAAAATGGCGTTACTCGCCAGGAATGCGCCAAGCAGGAACACTGCGGGAAGCCACCGAACCGCAGTTCTCTGACGCAATCCGTAGAGACGCGAAACCTGACGGCCCAACCAACCACGACCCTCCATTCCGCGAGAAGATTCGGCTCCATGGCCAAAAAGATGGGCCTCAACCCTGCCCAACCGGGCGTCGAGACTGGGCCTGCGAATGGCGTTGACAATCAACAATTCGAGATCAGCGGAAAGGAATCCCAACTGCTCCTGGAAGGCGCGGAGTTGGCCCTCCATCTCACGATCAACGGGAACGATGAGATGAGAACTGGGTGGTAGATCGAGCCACTCCGCACTGATTGGCTTGAGAGTCGGCGGATAACCAGCCCGCAACATGTCGAAATGCTCGATTGGGGCTCCCTGGTCACCAGCAGGCGTGATCTTCGCACTGAGAAGCTTGGCGTCGCCCGCAATCTCAACGATAACTCCACCACCTCCCTGCGTTGCGATTACGTCACGCAGGCCTCGGATCACTCGTCTATAGTCATCCCAACTGGATCGTTCCTGATCGCATAGGGACGATGCTTCTACGGGTTTCTGGGAGTAAACGAACACATGCACCAAGTGCTTAGGCGTCCGTGCCTCGAAAGTATAGGTCTCCCCTTGGTCCTCGCGGTTCCGAAAGAACGTGACGGGAGTATTCATCGCCTTCCTACTCCAAATTCTGCCGGGAGGCTCCACTCTGGATAAGCCTCGGCTTCCTTTTCCAACGCACGCCAAAAGGTTTGCTGCTCCCTCTTGCCGAGGTCACCAATCGATTCCAGAATGAGTGTCACTGCAACCTCCTCTCGATCGTCCGCGCTTGTCGTAGATCCTCTTCGACGACATCGACGTATCTCCTTCAGCAGAGTCTGCCACCAGTCCACTTCGGATCGGTGACCACGGCTCGCCGCAGCAAAAATCATCCGCAGCGCAGCCTTACCCATGGCACCGGCCCCTGCCATGCTCATTGCCAACACAAAGGCTGGCCATGTCTCTTCTTTATGCGGCACGAAGCTCATGAGAATCGGGTAATCGTGAGCTGCAGCTTCGAAGGTGTCCCAACCCCGCTCAGCAAGAGACCTCTCTTGATCTCGTGAGAGTTCTCGCCGATCACGGATTCGTTTCGCAATGAGTACGATCGGGTGCTGCTCAGGCGAAGAAGTTCCTGAGACGACTTGCCGTATCTTCTGCGCCAAGGGCTCCCAGCATGGATCCTCATGTGCCCCAGCGCAAAGAGCACGAATCACGGCACTTGCCAAATCTTCTTCCTGGACCTCGGCGTATACGGCGGCGGACAGGAGCTGAGCGGCCCTGTCGAGACGCAGCCTCGTCAAATCGCGCACAAGCTCACGAGGATCCGTTCGAAGGTAATGAACCGGAGCCCCATGGACGTACTGATCGATAGAAATCGCATTATTCCTACCGATATGGGCAACCGAGCCCTTGCGGCACATCCACTCTGCCAAACCCTCCAGAAAGTCTGGATTGTCCCAAAGGTAAGGCTCCGCCGCTGCGGCAAGCGCCTCCTCGGGGTGTTTTTCGAGTGCCTCCACCACCGACTGTATTCTCGCTACGAGCGCTTTCGCACTACGGTGGCCGGAGAGTCGATGGAGATCTGCCGATTCCCTTAGACTGAGGCTTGGAAGCTGAGTCGAGCCGCGGGATTCCATCAACCAGGCGACGGCGTCGCGGTTCATGGCTGGCTTATCGAAACGCGACTTCCCGAGTACATATCGGTGCGGCATCGGAACCCACTGGAAGCGCTGATCGGATCGGATCGCCTCGGCGAGTTCCGCCAGTGCCCCGAGATCTGCCGCCCGAACGACCAAGACACCAAATTGTTCATCCTCAAATGGAGGGATGCACGGCCCAGGAACCCGCCGCCCTCTCTCGGTCTGACAAAGGCGTTCCATCTCGGAGCCGGGAACATCCCGCGGAAGATCGGCGGCTGCCTGCTCCCAGGCCTCATAGGTGGCTTCAATCCCTTTTTCGAGCCATGCATCCGAGATCATCCAGGCTACCGCCGCCTGATGGATCTCGCTTTCGGTCAGCCGCGAGCTGAGGCGCCAGAAGTACCACCACCCAGAGCGGATGAGGGCACCGGTGGTCTCTTCCTGCTCTGCTCGCAGCAGGCGGTCCAGAAGCGCGAAGAGCCGCTTGTGGCTCTCATCCTCCTGGAGTTTAGCCCCGAGTTCGAGAAGGGCCGGGGCTGCAAGGCCTTCGCAAAGCTCGTTCGAGGCGACGAGACGGTCGGCAAACTCCGCAAGCCAGGGGACACGCAACCCTTTCCCCAGGAGGAGCGATTTCGGTGGCAGGCACCTCCACCCCCCTCCCAACGCGGCACCGACTAGGAACTCCCGCTCCTCTCGGTCTGAGATGCTGGGAAGGGTCTTCCAAAGCCGCGGCAGGAGGATACTCTCTCCACGATTCCCCGATTCCTCGTCGATGCGAGAGAGGAGATCGGCGAGCCGGAGATATAGAGCAAGGTGGCGCTGAGGATCGACCTCGCGCGCCGCGTTGACGATCAGCGGACCCAATTCTATTAGGTCCGAGTTGAAGGACCTCAGGCGATCCAAGAGTACCTGGGGGACGTCTCGCCAGCCATCCCACGAGCCGGAGATGCGGAGAAAGCGCTGGGCTGCTTCAGTCAGAGCGTCTCCCTGGGCCGAAGTCACGTAGGAGCGTGCCCAGGCGGTTTCCAGCTTCCCCTCCAAGACGGCGCGGCTCAGGATGTCGAAAATCCTGGGCTCGTGAGCCAGCCGAGCCAAGTCGGCGCTCTCGTGAGCACGGTGAGCGAGAGTTCCTTGATCGAGCTCGATTTCGAGGACGCCTTCAGGGGGGCCTGCGGCAGCGATCTCGCGGATCGAAAGATGTGAGGTTCGCGTGACCGCTGCTTGAGGGGAGATCAAGGGCGGCCGATGGGCCAGCAACTCGAGCAGGCGGCGGAGCTTCCATGGCTCCGCGGGGTTCCACCAGCCTTCTAGCTGGGCATCCACTTCAAGCCCAAGGCGCGCGACCGCGCCCTCAACCGCCTCCTGAAACTCGTGTGCCCCAGGCTGAAACGCCGAGGAGTCGAGGAGAAGGACGTCGATCAGAGCCTCGGGAGGAAACGATCCCCACTCGTGGACCTCGATCAGCCGCTTCCAGTCCAAGCCCGGACCGTACTTCTGTGCCGCCTTCGGCAGATAACTGCGGAACATATCACCCCGCTGCTCGTCGGGACCAGAGAGAGCGTAGGCCAAGTTGTAGGTGATCTGCACCGCGCGAGCATCTCCCGCGCTCGGCAATCCCGAATTGCCGCGCCGGTCGCGGAATCGCTCGCTGAACAGGGGGAGACCCTCGGGGAGACGGATCGCCCGCTCAACGACCGCCTCGGCGTAGGCAAGCGCTGCAGGATCGAGCTCTTTACCAGCCCTTTTGTTGCCCTGACGATCGAGCAATGTGGCGTCTCGTCGCGCTGCCAGAGCATCGCCTGCCATCTCTTCCGGGACGACGATCAGGTTGGCCTGCAGGTGCGTCAGAAACAGGCCCGGCAAGCGAGTGTAGATCCTGATGCGGCATTCAATCTTCAGGTCTGCGGGCAAGGCCCCACGGCAGAAAGAGACCAGGGCGTGCACCGGAGATTCGGCAAGGAAGTCGGCGACCGTCACCGCGATGACTAAAGGATATCGCCGCACGACCGCTTGAAAAAGATGGCCTAGATAAATTGCGGCGACCGCCGGCTCGGCCGCGATCTGCTGGGGCCGGACCAACGCGGGGGAAGGTTCAACCACACGCTCGCCGGTGCTGTCGTCTCGCCATGGAGTTTCGAAGGCATCGGACCGACCGAGGTGCAGGCCGGGATCGAAACCTAGCATGAACGATCCGAGCGACCAGGCTCTGCCGTGAGCGAAATAGGCAGCCCGGCGATCATAGGTCCCGGCAGAGGCCAACCGCACCACGAACTGGAGATTACGATAGTGGAAGCAGGACCAGCCTTCGAGACGATCGCCCAACCGCTGGTGGTCCGCGGGGTCGGAATCCAAGCTCATCCAGGGACGTATCGACGCCAGCAACTCTCCGTCCTTTGCCAGCGAAGGGTGGGCTGCGAGGTATTGTTCACCCTGGGCAATTGGATTATCTGGTCCCTCGCCGATGCCTTTCCTCGACTGTCCTCGGTAGACCGAGAGCGATGACGGAGGCGCGGTATCCATCGTAGCGGACCGGCTGATTTACATCAGAGCGTTGTCACGCTCGCAGAGCGCCACTAGAAGGGGAAGCTCAACGTGAACTGGTACTGGAGCCTCACGCGGCCGTTCACCATCTGGCTGAGATTTGCCGTCGAGTTCATCGAGCTGCCCTCCTTCGATGGCGCTGAGGGGGATAAGCCATGCCCTTCCCCTTCCGAATTCGAGGCTCCGCGGAATCGAGGCGACCCGGGGATCGCGTGCAGCGGCAAACTCTTCATGCAGCATCTCCGAGACTCTTCGGGCGTTAGCCAGATAACGGGCGACGCCCGCCCCATGGCGCAACTGCCGAAGGTAAGTGTAGGGCGAATCCATATAAGGCCGAATCCATCGATCGTAAAGCGTCGTCAGAGCGCCCCTTCGATCATCTGCCTGGGTAAGGGCCAAAATACTGCACACCGGCCGAGTTTGCTTGTTCAGGCTGCGCATATCGGTGTAGTTCTGCACCACCTGCTCGAATCCCTCGAGCAGCTCATCCTGCTTCTGCCAATCCTTCTTCTTAAGTCCTGGTCCAGGAAAAGCCGCCCAAAGCGGCAGACAGAAGACCATCACGCGGGCGTTCAGATAACCTTCCTTCCATAGATTCCGGTTTGAGAAATTCCGCGCAGCTTCGAAAAAACCCTCGCCAGACCCGTCGAAGAATTCGACATCAAGGGAGGAGCATTCTCTGCCGAGAATCCCCGTTCGGTACCGCAGCCGAAGCCGATACCACTGCTGAGAGTCGAGTTGAGTCTGCGGCAACCTCTCCCAAGAGGAGTACTTCTTGACGAATCGCGCGAGATTCATCGTCTGAACTCGGTCACTTCGCTTGAACGCCCGAAAGAGACGAATTCCTTCGAGATAGTAGGTCAAGGCTCCAGACTGCGAGCCGGCATAAGTGCGGTAAACCATAGATTGAAAAAGGTAGCTCTTCCCGACCCCTTTGCCTCCGACGATACCAAGCTTCTCAGCGCCGGGCTGATCGAAAGGTTCTTCTTCGCGGTCGAAGAACTCCTGAGAGTAGGGATCCTCCTCAGCAGGAGCCGCTGCCGAGCTCGTGGCCGCCGAGGCTTGGCTGGAGGAAACCGGTCCTACTCCAGTCGCCAGCTCCTCGAAGTCGAGAGGTATCGGCCGCGAAGGCAGCGTGGACGACTCGTCAGGGCCGGCCGGTGGCAGATCAGGCACAGGAGGCTTCGGCAGTTCCTCTCGTGCCACTGCCAGAGCCGGTGAAGTGTCGCGCTTGTCGGGAGCGGGGGGGGGAGGATACAAAACCGGCCGGGAGGGGGCTGGAGCGGCCACACGGAGAGCATCTCCCGCCCCGGAGCTCGGAGGCAATGAGATTGGGCGCCGTGCGGGAGGGCGCGAAGGCCCTAGCTCTTCGTCCCCATCCCACTGGATCGGTTTCTTCGGTTCGTCGGCCATCATCGCCTCCAGGAAATGCTCCGCGCCGCACGCACTTGCAGAGCCCTCTGTTCCCCGAGCAAGGGAACTACCGTTGGATAGTACACCAGCACGGAGGAGCCGTCACCAAGAATGCGGAAGCCACTTGCCACCGAGTTGCCGCGGTCACTGCCGCTAATGCTCCGCCCAGAGAGCCTGCGGGAGGCGTTGGCGAGGCCCGTCATAACCGTCTCGCGGAAATTATCGCTCCCTTCGTCTGGAGGGATGGGAAACAAGAAGTACACTTCCGCGGGTAAGCTATATTCAGCGAGTGATTTGCCAGGCTCGGACTCGTAGACAAGCCGCATTTCGATCCTCAACTCGGCGCCCTCCCCCTTCCCCTGTGGAGAATATGAGTAGCAGTCGAGGCGGAAATAGTCACGCAGCCCTTCCGTATACTCGAGAGGCCGGCAGCCGGGGGGCTTCCGGCCCAAGCGCCGCACTTCACCGAGCGGCAGGCTCGTCAACTTCCATAGATTACCCGCCGCCAACGGCTCCTCCGTGGCGAATAGAGGCACTTGGAGCATCTCGGACAAGGGGAGAGACTCCCGCCCAATCAGCACCCGGTGCTGCGGAATGCGGAAGACTGCCCAGTTGTCAGGCCAGCTTCCCAAGATCCCGGTCATCGCCTTCTTGAACTGGTCTCTCTGGGTGCGGTAGTGCCCTTCGAGATCGACGAGAGGCTGGCTCAGGACGGGTAGATCGGTGACCTCGAGTTCGGCGAAAAGTCGCCCGATTTCATGGTGGTACTCGCCGACTGTCACGCTGAGTCCCTGGAAGTCGGCGTTCGCCTCCCAGTGCTTCTGGTCGTGGTTCCAGTGTAGAGCCGGCTCTTCGAAGCTCGAAACCCGGGGCACACGTTTCGGATTGAGGCCCACCACCACTGCATCCATCAACTCCTGAGATCTCTTGGCAAGTTCAGTGTCCTTGCCCAGGATGACTGCCTCGCGCCAAAGCTCCAAATCGTTGATACGGCCGGCAAAGGAGAGGCGCTTCAGCCGCTCGACGTTGTGCAAAGCCCCCTCGCGGTCGGCTTCCATCCGCTTCCAGTCGTAGCCGGTGACCTCCCGAACCTCGGACGTCCAGAGTTGGAGTTGCTGGATCAAGAGCTCGACCTGATCCCGCTTGCCTTCGGTGATGTGGTTGCCGATCCCCCAAACGGTGGGCAGGACCACGAAAAGCACTCCAAAGAGGCTCAATGGCGCGATGCGCTGGACGAGAGCAACGTCGGGCCGCAGTTTGACCAGCCGCGGCGTGAGCGTTAAAGCAGCGGCGAAGCCGGCGAACACCAGCGCATGTGTCCAAGAGGTCTTCGGAAAGAGAGGGACCAGCACGGCGAACAGGGAGTTCAGGACTGCCAAGGCGAGCACCCAGAGCCGCGGCCCGATCCAGCCTGGCCGGCGCCGGCCATGGAGGACCACCGTCCAAGCCAAAGCGGCCGCGCCAGCCGCAATCGGCAGGCCTACGTACCAGGGAAGCACAAAGAGGGATCGCATCTCTCGGTCGTGTTGGAGGAAGAGCCAGACGATCACGAAGACTGCCGCCGAGGCAATCGACAGCGTGACCGCGGGCAGAGCCCAGGTCCCCATATTCCACAGACCCGAGCCGGCGAGCGGATCAGGCACCTGAGTCTGCGTCTCACGATGACCGGCGGGCGAATCATCCATCAAGCTGGCATCCTTTAGTCGTCTTTACTCGTCTCAAACACGCGGCGAATCCGTATCCTCTCTTTGATTCAGCCTTGCAGACTCAGCCAAAGTATGAGGAGCCGCAGCTTCAAGCCTCTAGTAAGAACCTATCGCCAGTCTATTGTTGAGTGCCTACAGACGTCAACCTTCCCTAGAGAGAGCTGGATATCAAAATATCTCAACTTGTCACAGAGGCTTTGGACACGAGCTCCTTCCCGGGAATATAAGATTCCCTGTCCCCAGGTCCCGGCAGCGAATTGTTTTCGAGGACGGCAGGCGAATTGTATTGTACTTTCCCTCAACGGTAATAACTACTCCCGTGTCTCTCTTAACGAGAAAGACGTGCTTACAGCCTTCTGTGGAATAGTCCGGTATTTCGCGATGCCCGTAATGTGCAGGCCCCGATGTCTCCTTGAGTGTTATATCGTTGTTTTCGCCGACGATGACAATATCCAAAGTGACTCCCTCCCCTACTCCACGCAGAGTCGGCCGGGGATCGCTGGTGCATGGGGTCATTGGTATTGAAGGGCGAAGCGGCTTGGGGGTTGGGCCAAGAATCGGCAGGGGGGATGGAGCAGGGAGTGGCGAGGGGGATGGGACAAGGATCGGTTTAGGTAACGAAACAGGGAGCCGTTTGGGTGCCGGAGCAGGAGCCGGTTTCGGGGTCGGAACAAGAGGCGGCGGAAGGACGGAAGCCGGAAGTGAGAAAACCCTCACTACCTTCACCAGCAGAGCACCCGGTTGCTTTGACAAAGGAATCTCAGAAGCCGTCACCCGCATAGACTCCTGGCCTTTTTGAATGAGGAAGCCGTCGGCCGTGGAGTTCCCATCGCCGGTGCCGTCGACTCTCTCGGAGAACTTTCGGGATGCATTAGCAGCTAGTACGGTCATAACCTCTCGACGAAAATTGCTGCCTCCCACGGCCGATGGACGGGGGAACAGGAAGTCGACCTCGGTCGGTAGATCACTGGAAGTCAGATTCTGGTCAGGCGACTGATACACCAGCCCGACAACCAACTGCAGCTCGGCGCCCATTCCCTGCGCTTGGGCAGAATAGTAGTAGCAATCGAGACGAAAAGAGTGGCGAGCTCCTACGGTGTATGCAGGGAGGGCACGGCAACTCGGAGCTTGTCGGACCCGAGAAAGCGAAACGCTGGTCATGTCCCAGAGATTGCCCACCAGTGGACCCTTCTTCCTCGCAAACAGTGGCTTCCCAAGCACTTCAGCCAGGGGGAGGGGAGATTTTCCGCTGGGTGGGCGGAAAGGGACACGCGATGCGGCCCAGCCGTCGGACCAGTTCCTCGACATTATCGTCAACTCGTTGTTGAGACTTTCCCGCCTCTCACGGTAGTGCCGTTTCAGGTCGGTGTGAGACTGGCTCACAACCCGGAGATCCGTGACCTCAAGCTCGCCCAAGAGCCTTCCAATCTCGCGGTAATACCGGCCGACGGTCGCGCTCAGCCCAGGAAAAGAGGCGCTCTTCTCCCAACTCTCTCCGTCGGAGGCCGGTCGCACCTCCGGCTCCTCGAAGCTCGACACTCGGGGCACCCGCTTTGGATCGAGCCCCTCCCTCACCGCATCCATCAGTTCCTGAAAACCTTGGGAAAGCTTTGCATCCTTGTCGAGAATGACAGCCTCGCGCCATAAATCTGCGTCGTTGATCTGACCAACAAAAGCAAGGCTCTCCAGCCGCTGGACCTTCTGCTCAGCATCCTCAGCGTGAACATCCATCTTCGTCCAGTCGTAGTGGGTGACCTCCTTGACTTCGGAGGTCCAACTGGACAACCGTTGGATGAGCAGATCAATCCGCTCCCGCTTGCTCTCGATAATCTGATGACCAATGACCCGGGCGCCGAGAAAAACCAAGAGCGGCCCAAGTAGACTCAACAGCGGGATCCATTGCACGAGAGCGCTGTCTGGGCGCATCTTGCGCAGACGTGGTGCGAGCGCCAATGCTGCGGCAAAATCCGAGACCAGCAGCGCATGCACCAAGGGGTTGCGGGGAAACGCGAGGACCAGAACCAGGAACAGGAGGCCCGCGATCGCAAGAGCAAGAGCCCAGAGCCTCGGTCCTACGGGACCTGGCCGTCGACGTCCCTGGAGAACGACTCGCCAAGACAGAGCAACAGCAAAAATCGCTATCGGCAAACTCACATACAAGGGGAGCACAAATAGCAATCGCATTTCCCGTTCGCGCTGCAGGGCAAGGAATCCGATCGCAAATGCCGCAGCAGAGCCGGCCGACAGAGTAACCGCAGGCAGAGCCCAACTCCCTGGGTTCCGCCGGCTGCCGCCGCCAAGTGGCTCAGGCCACCGGGTCCGGCTATCCTGACACTCCGGCGAGGAATCACTCATCCTTCAAAGCGCCTCTTTTGAGATGCAAAGATTCAGGGAGATATCCTTGTTTTGGATGAAGCGATCCCGGCTTTTGCATCGAGATAGAGGTATGTGTAGTAAAAAGGCATGCCTTGCAAATCTCGGCCGTGATTCATCGTTTGATCCGACAGATCAAGGCTAACTCTTGGGATTCCGGAGTCGAGAGCGAGTGAGTCAATCTCAGCCGCATGATAAATCTCACTGAAGCCCTTATAGCCTTGCGAAAAATTAGCTAGCGTCACAAATAGCTGAGAACCTGCAAGATCTGTGACGGAGGCAATCGATCCGTTGCCTTTCCAGGTTTGTGATTCTGACTGTCGATTCAGGACTTCTAGAAGAAAGCGCTTCCTTGCGTCGTCATAATCCAAGTCCAACCCATCTTCGAATCCAGCAAAGATCTTCATAGAGAGGTCAGGCCGAGGCCCACTTCCCAGCCCGCAAGGTTCGAAGACTCTCGGATCAATGGGCTCTCTAAAGAAATCCAAGCATAAATCGGCGATGCTGAGCACACTATGCGCGATGGGATAGTTTTCCCGTCTAGGCTGGCAGAGAGGTCTAACTTGAAGTCCGGCGGATCCACCTTGAGCAGGCATTGAAGAAAAGCATGTTTCGGCTCTGCTTACCAAAGAGAGCCTATAACGGGACAGCTCGTTATTGCGTATTGGCACAGATGCTCGGAAAGATACTCGAACTGACTCCATCTTACCTAAGAGAGTGCGCATTCTATTAGCCTCTTGTTTCGCGTCTCGTTGCCCTTTGAGCACCTCGTATCCAAAGGTTGCAGCCCCAACCAAAAAAGCCGCCAAGACGCCTAATCTAGAGACTATAATACGTCGCCGCGTTTCTTTATGGCCGGCCTCATGCCAACCCGATACTGCCAAGCTCAGGGTTGCCACCAACCATAATATCATGAAGAACAAATCCGGCTGTGTCTGCATGACATTAAAGAGGGTCGCAATATAGACCGTAGACAGAATAGTTGGGATCTGCGATTTTTTTTACTACACACTTCCCCGAGGTCAGAAGAGTCAAATACTCTTTGTGAAACTGAGTCCGCAACCATGCATCGAAATCCTCAGTACACTCCTCCCTAGTCTTCTCCTGGCACTTGCGCAAAGGGGCAACTTCTCTACGCCAAAGGACTCCGGGCTTGACTTTTTTCCTAACATCTACCTGGACCTTCGAGTCACACTTTTCCCGGACTTGAGGAGAAGCCAACTCCGCAACTTGCCACTCGACTCTTGAGGGAGGCACGGGGAGCCCCGGATTGTTACAAAATCCTTCAATCTTGACAGGCTGGCTACGCCCCTCAGAGCCAAAGTGCAATACCACATCCTTACAAAGAACTACGGACTGAAAGATCAGCCCTCGATCCTGAGGGTCAATGGGCTGAAGTACAGTGCCTTTCTGAAGGATCAGATCTCCGGTAGATTGAGGCGACCTCTGGAAGCGAGTCGTAAAGCCAAACATCTGGATTCCCTGCGCCCCGGAAGGGCCTACTTCTACTAATAGAAGGATCAAATAGAGGGGAAGGTAGAGTCTAAAAGAACGTCTCTTTGGCTTCATTGCGGCGAACCCTTCGGACGAGGACTCCACGCAACTCCCTTCTTAGATTTAGGTTCGGAGACCCAAGTGGTGCGGTGGGTGGCATCGTAGGTGGAGTCCACGGTTCGAAGACCTGAACCGTGCCGATCGATTTCGAGCCCCATTTCCGCAAGAGTGGGAAGACTGGAAAGACAGCCCGCCTCATCAAGCTCCTCGAATCTGCGGGCGGGCCGATGGCCTTTTGCCCTGCACCAACTGGCGATCACTCCAGTGACGGCAAGTAGAGATGGCTCCGAGCCTGCGGCCGAGAAACCGTGAAGGAAGTTCAAGTGATCCAGCTTGAGTCTTTCTCCGTCCTGTAGGAGGAAGTCGCGATCAATCCACAGGTAAGATGACCTGAATAGGACCAGTTTCCTCCTACACGCCTCGAACTTGCGTGGCTCTCCCAGCATGTTCGCACAGCTTTTTTGGAACTGGTCGACTGTACTCACCAGTTCGATCTCTTGAAGGTCCACAACTGAATCTCCATCCGGAACCTGAGGAGAGGGTTCCGCCAAGAGGACCGGAAGAAGGAACAGGAAACTCGCCAGGGAAAGCTTAGCTGAAAGGCTATGCGCTAGAAGGGAAAGGGCTGCCACGATGACACCACCTCCATTAGGACTAATGCTTACGCCTTCAGTATCCCGAACAGGCTCTTTAGGATCTGTGAATCATAGCATGATGTGGGGAGGAAAGACTAGCCCGTGTCGCCTCCATGCCCCCAGCCTCCGCACCCCCAACTACCTTCGCCACGCTACTGAAGACGAACCCGGTTCCGTGCTATGGTCCTCTGTCGCTTTTGGAGGGAACACGATGAACCGGCAGACGCTGGCTCTCAGCATCGAGCAGGAGCTTTTGGAGGAGGCACACGCGGTGGCGGTGCGACGGCATACGTCTGTCAACGAGATGGTCCGCCAGTTCCTCAAGCAGATCGTCCGGCAGGAACGCAAGCGCCTCGAAGCGTGGCACGACGTCAAGAAGCTCCTGGAGAAGCCCCAGGTCCGCCTCGGGGCGGCTCTCCCCAGCCGGGAGCGGCTCCATGAAAGGTGAGCTCGCCGCCTTCATCGATACCAGCGTCCTCGTCTATGCCGTCTGCGCCGATCAGCCCCATAAGCAGCGGCTGGCTCGCAGCATCGTCGAGCGCGGTTTCATCGAAGGGTGCTACGCCACCAGCACCCAGGTCCTCGTGGAGCTCTACGACCTTCTCACCCGCTGCGCCGAGGTGAAGCTCTCCGCCATGGCGGCCGCCGACTTCGTCCGCGCCCTTCGCGAATGGCATCTCGTCGAGATGGATTCCGATCTCGTCTCCGCCGCCCTCAGTCTCGCCGAGCGTGAGGAGATGTCCCCCTGGGACGCCGCCATCCTCGAAGCGGCCCGCCGGGCGGACTGCACCCGCGTGCTCTCCGAGTCGCTCCCGTCGGGACGGACCTATGAGGGAGTTCGGGTCGAAAATCCGTTCGCGTAAGAAGAGGTAGGAATACCTCCCCACCCTCCCCTTGTTCTCCTCGAACAGACGTTCAAAGGGGCTAAAATGCCAGGTCGGCTATATGACGGAGCGGCATTTGACAGGGTTGACCGGACCTGGGTAGAGTGCTAAGGCTGTGGAGAGTTACCCTATGAGAGCCACCGGTAAGAGCTTTCCGCTGAACCTCGCAAGGGCCGCCACCCTCGCGATCCTCGCTCTGGCCGGCCTCCTGGGCTCGGCTGACGCCTCCCGGGCCGAGAGTCGCCAGGTAGGCGTGGCCGGCCGGGTGGTCGGCGAGACGTCTCCCCTCTCGGCGGCCCAGATCTACGCCTATCAGCTCGGGGATCTCTCCCTCCAGAAGGTATTGACGGACACGCAGGGCAACTTCCTCTTCCAGAACCTCCCGGCCGGTCTCTACAAGATCATCGCCCACAAGTCCGGATTCATGCCGGTGGTGGTGATGCTCACCCGTACGACCGCCCAGGCCTATCAGTTCCTCGAGCTCCAGCTCGCCCAGCGCCGGGCCGGTCAGCCGGCGTCGGAAGACGACTTCTGGGCCGTGCGCGCTCGGGTGCCCACCGACGTCCTGCGCGACATCGAGAGCGCACAGGCGGCGGAAATCCGGACCGTCTGGTTCCGCGGTACCGTCGGGGACATCGCCAGCAGCTTCCGGGCCGAGATGCAGGCCCTCACCGGCGTCGATCAGATCGCCGGCGGCCAGCTCTCCGGCGGCGGCGTCGGCCTCACGGGTCACGTCGGCGACACTCAGGTGGGCCTCAAGGGCAAGTTCATGAGTTTGAGCCCAGACCCCTTCCAGGCCGCCAGCAGCAGCTTCGGCAGCGGGACGGGGCAGGCCAGCAGTCTCTCGGTCGACCTCGACCGCGATCACGGCAACAGCCGGATCAACATAACCTCGCTCAACAACCGGATGACGACGCGCAGTGAATCCGGCGGACCGGGGTCGCCGATCGACTTCGAGCACTATCAGGTGAACTGGTCGCAGGCGGTGGGCGAGAACGGCCGGTCCGAGGTCTCCGCCCACTACACGTCCGAGAACAACTATCACCACCAAGCCACCATCGACCCGCTGGGCATCCCCGAGACGTCCCGGTCGTGGCGCATCGAGGGCGCCTACACGGAGGCCTTCAGCGACACCAACACGCTGCAAGGCGGCTTTCGCTACCGCGAGCGCCAGTTCGGGCTGGGCGACGATCCCAGCCGGCAGGGCAAGGCCGCCGAGCGGCAGGCCCTCTCCAGCGTCGATCTGTTCGGCCGCGGCGGCGTCCGCGTCCAGCCGGCGGTGCTCATGGAGTACGGGCTCTACACCACGCTCTCCGACGGCAGCTTGGCGCTCACCCCGCAGGGCGGCGTGGTCCTCCAACTCGGCTCCGCCTGGCAGCTCGAGACGACCGCCGCCCGCCGCATCTACACCGCCGCTCAGTCGACCCCCGACTTCCTCCCCTCCCTCTTCGAGCAGCGCGATCTCTGCGAGCAGGGCAGCCAGGCCTGCTATCAGATGAACTTCTCGCGCAAGGACGGGGACGATAACACCTTCACCTTCGGCGCCGCCCACCGCACGGTGGGCGACACGTTGCGGCTCTACTTCAGCGACGATTTCTTCGATCGCCTGGAGAGCCTCTACCTCGTGCGCGGCGACAAGATCCCCGAGGTCCACGTCGGGATGCGTCACAAGATCTCGCCGAAAATTGTCACCAAGCTGGATTCCAGCATCGCCTCGGGCGGCGGCGGCACGTTCTTCGCGGCCGACGGCCGCCCCTACGAGAACCAGGTGCGCTACATGGTGGCCTCGCTCGACACCCAGTTCCTGGGCACCTCGACCGGGGTCTTCATCGCCTTCCACCGCCTCCAGCAGCAGCTCGACCCGGCCTTCGGCTCCGCCGCTCCCGCCACTCCCCAGATGGAGTACCAGCGCCTGCAGCTCATGGTGAGCCAGAACCTCAACGTTCTGATGAACCTCGCCTCCGACTGGGCCGTGCAGCTCAACATGGAGCTCAGCCGCGGCGCCACGCTGGCCGGCGACCCCACCAGCGGCGACTCCCTCCGCCGCCGCATTCTTGGCGGCATCGCCGTCAAGTTCTAAGCCTGAAAACGGAGTTAGTTGCCGGCGGGACGCCAGCGCTCCCAGGGGGGATGCCTTTAGCGTCTTTGCTTTGCTCCCTCTTCTCCCGGTCGGGGGGAGTGCGATGGGAGAAGAGGGCCGGGGTGATGAGGGGGCGCCGCGGATCGCGGCCGCCTTCTCCCCAAGCCCTCCCCCAAGCGCTTGAATCCAAAAAACCGGATCGTCTCCGTTTTTCTGGACGAACCTCCCGAAAAGTGTGAGAAAATCAGGGTTTAGGACGGATTCAAAATGTCGTTGGCGTGGCACAGAAAGTGCTTTATCCCGTCGTGGATCAGAGTCCCTTTTTCATGATGCAGCCCCGCAATCTTCGACTGGCGCTCTCCCTTGCGCTCGCCTTGGTGGTGGTAGCCCTGGGCGGCTTGAGCGTGGCCCGGAAGATCCACAGCTTCCAGGATCTGGGATTCGAGGCCATCCCCCAAGCCGGCGGTGCCGCGGTGAGCTCGGTCGCGGACTCTGCCACGGGTCTGAAACCGCGGGACGAGATCCTCCAGGTCAACGGCGGCGACGCCAACACCTGGGACCAGCTTCGCGAGCGGCTGCGGGAGCGCCCCACGAGCAAGGTGACCGCCATGCGGGGCGACCAGCTCGTCCAGGTCTCCTACAAGCGGCCGACGCTTCAGATCGACTTCCCGTACCTGATCTTCTGCCTGATCTCCGTCGTCTACCTGGCGATCGGGCTCTACACGCTGCTGCGGCAGAAGGACGGCCAGGGGTTCCTCTTCTATCTCTGGTGTCTGACCTCGGCTGCGCTCTACCTGCTGACTCTCTCGCCTCCGCCCGGCGCGGCCTGGACCCTGATCTACCTCGGCGACGAGGCCGCGCGCCTGCTGCTGCCGGCGCTGACGCTTCACCTGTTCCTCGTCTTTCCGACTCCCTTGCTGGAGATGGCGGCTTCGACCTCGACGTCTGCGGCCTCCACGGCACGGTGGATCCGCCGGTCGATCCCCTTCTTCTACCTGCCGGCGGCGGTGATGATGGCCCTGCAGCTCGACATGGTGCTCAACCACGGGCACATGGTCTTCGGCAAGGTCAACCCCGCACGGCTGGCGACCCTCGACCGCATCGAGCTGCTCCACTTCGCCGTGGTGCATCTGGCTGCGATCGGCGTCCTCGCCTGGCGGCTGCGCCGGGGCGCGGCCTGGGAGCAGCACCGCCAGATGCAGTGGATGGCCTGGGGTGTCGCCTGCGGCTACGTCCCGTTCCTGACTCTCTACTTCGCCCCGCTCGCCCTGCACCTGCGGCCGTCGCAGCTCCTGACCTCGGCCGCCGTGCTCCCCTTGGCGCTGGTGCCGCTGACCTTCGCCTACGCCGTGCTGCGCTACAAGCTGTGGGACATCGAGGTCATCGTCCGCGACACGATCTCGCTGACGCTCACCCTGCTCCTGGGGATCATCGGCTTCTCGCTGGTCGACCTCGCCATCAACCACGGCGTCTCCAAGGAGCTGTCGCTCGCCCGCAACCTGCTGTCGTTCCTCTCGGGCCTGGGGATCGCCGGATTGCTGGTGCCGACCCGCGGCGCCATCTCGTCGGCGCTGGAGCGCATCCACTACCGCGACACCTTCGGCAAGCGCAAGGCGCTGACCGGCCTCGGCCGCGAGCTGCTCCAGGAGCGCGACCTCGGCCGGCTGTGTTCGGCCCTCCTCGACCGCATTCAGGAAGCGGTGGACGTGGAGACGACGAACCTCTATTTGCTCCAGGGCGAGGCGCTGGCGGTCATCCGCCCGGAGCCCGGGCTGCCCGGCCGCGTTCCTCTCGACGTCCTGGGACTGGATTTCTGGACGCGGGACTTCGAGCGCCTCTCCGGCGTCGCCATGCCGGCCGAGTTTCCCCTGCCGGGGCTTCTATTCGCGGCCGGCTACCGCTACGCCTTCCCACTGACCGTGCGCGGACGCGGCATCGGCATCGCGCTCGCCGGCTTCAAGCGCGACCGCATGCCGCTCAACAGCGAGGACACGGACCTCATCCGCCACCTGCTCACCCAGGCGGCTCTCGCCATCGAGAACGCCCAGCTCGTGGGCCAGCTCCAGCTCCAGCTCGAAGAGGTCCGCCAGCTCCAGAGCTACACCGAGGGGATCTTCGAGTCCTCCCCCGCCGGCATCGCGGTGCTCGACGGCGAGCGCCGGTTGCAGTCGGCCAACAGCGCCTTCGCGGGGATCGTGGGCCGCAGCCGCGAGGAGATCGCGGGTCTCAGTCTCGAAGCCGTGCTGCCCGTGCAGCCGCTGCCCGCTCCCGGCGAGGGAGCGATCGAAGCACGCTGGAGCGACGCCCAGGGGCGCGAGCGCCATCTCCAGCTCTCGCTCGCCGCCTTCGAGCACGGCTGGCGCCAGGGGCTCTACGTGCTGGTGGTGCACGACGTCTCGGAGCGCGTGGCGATGGAGAACGCCCTGCATGAGAAGGACCGCATGGCGGCCCTCGGCATGCTGGCGGCCGGCGTTGCCCACGAGGTCAACACGCCGATCACCGGCATCTCCAGCTATGCCCAGATGCTGCTCCAGGACACGGCGCCGTCGGACCCGCACTACGACATCCTGAAGAAGGTGGAGCGGCAGACGTTCCGTGCCTCGCGCATCGTCAACAACCTCCTGGAGCACGCCCGCAACCGCCAGAAGGAGCAGACGCCGGTGGCCGTGGCGCCGCTCGTCTCCGAGTGCCTGGACCTGCTCGCCGAGCGCTTGAGCCAGAGCCGCATCGCGCTCCAGTGGACGCAGCCGCCCTCTGAGGACAGCCGCAAGATCCAGGTCCTGGGCTGCGACGGCGAGCTGCAGCAGGTGTTCACAAACCTGATCGTCAACGCCATCGACGCCATGTCCGCGATGGCGGGTACGCAGGGCACCGGCGGCCGGCTGACGGTCGAGCTGTCGGCGAGCGAGACGCTAGTGATCCTGCGGGTGCAGGACACCGGCCCCGGCGTGCCGCCCGACAAGCTGGAGATGATCTTCCAGCCCTTCTACTCGACCAAGCTCAGCCGGGGCGGCACGGGCCTGGGGCTCTCGATCAGCACCGAGATCGCCCAGCGCCACGGCGGTACCCTGCGGGTGATGAGTCCGCCGGGAGAGGGGGCCTGCTTCCTGGTGGAGCTGCCCCGGTACCAGTCTCCGGCCCAAGCGACGGCATGAACATCCTGGTTCTCGACGACGAGGAGGTCCTGCAGGACATCCTGACGATGCTCATCCGCAAGGACGGGCACCAGCCCTTCTCCGCCATGAGCGGCGAGGAGGGCCTGGCCCTGCTGGAGCGCGAGGAGATCGATCTCGTGCTGCTCGATCTCATGCTCCCCGGCATGCACGGCATGGAGGTGCTGCGGGAGATCCGCAAGAACCAGCCGGACGTCGTGGTGGTGGTGATCACGGCCTTCTCCTCGATCGAGAGCGCCATCGACGCCATGCGCGAGGGGGCGTTCCACTACATACCGAAGCCGTTCAAGAACGAGGAAGTGCTGCTCACCGTCCGCAAGGGACTGGAGCAGCGCCGGCTGACGAGCGAGAACCGCTCGCTCAAGGAGCAACTGCGCCAGCGCTTCGCCTTCGACAACATCATCGGCAAGAGCAAGCCGATGCAGCAGGTCTACGACCTGATCCAGCTCGCCGCCCCCTCGAAGAGCAACATCATGGTGCTCGGCGAGAGCGGCACCGGCAAGGAGCTGGTGGCAAAGGCCATCCACCATCACTCGCGGCGGGCCAACGGGCCGTTCGTCACCGTCAACTCCGGCTCGATGCCGGCGGATCTGCTGGAGAGCAACCTCTTCGGGCACGTACGCGGCGCCTTCACCGGCGCGGTGGCGAGCAAGAAGGGGCTCTTCGAGATGGCCGACGGCGGCTCGGTCTTCTTCGACGAGATCGGCAACATTCCGCTCGACACTCAGGCGAAGCTGCTGCGGGTGATCCAGGAGCGGGAGTTCATGCGCCTGGGAGGCCTCGAGACCATCCACGTCGACGTGCGGATCATCGCCGCCACCAACGCCGATCTCGAAGCCGCCGTGCAGCAGGGGCAGTTCCGCGAGGACCTGTTCTACCGGCTGAACGTTATCTCGGTGAACCTGCCGCCCCTGCGCAAGCGGACGGAGGACATTCCGCTCCTCGCCCAGCACTTCCTCAGCCAGTACGCGCGGGAGAACGAGAAGGCCATCCGCGCCATCTCGCCGCCGGCCATGGAGCTGCTGCTGGATCATCACTGGCCGGGCAACGTGCGGGAGCTGGAAAACGCCATCGAGCGCGCGGTCGTGCTCTCCACCGGCGAGGAGCTCACCGAGGAGTTGCTCCCCTCCTCCGTGCGCCAGCGCGAGTCGACCGGCCTGCTGCCGCCGACCCTGCCGCCGAACGGCATCTCGTTCAAGGACGTGGTCAGCGAGTACGAGCGGCAGATCATCATCCGCGCCCTGCAGTCCTGCGGCGGCGTGCAGAAGCGGGCCGCCGAGCTGTTGCAGGTCAAGCCGACCACGCTGCACGAGATGATGAAGCGGCTCAACATCTCATCCGAGAGCCTCGTCCCGTCGTAATGCCTCGCAGCGATGTCTTCCCGTAATGTCGTACGAAGAATTGGAGTCCCATGGTCCGTAAGACGTCGTTCCTGACGCTCGCTCTCGCCTTCACGGCGATGCTTGCCGTGACTCGTGCCGAGACCGCTCGCGCCGAGGTGCCGGCAGGCCCTCCGCACTCCGCTCTCGTGGCGCCGCTTTCGCACGGCGAGACGCTCGATCTGCCGGCCCTCGACGAGCGGGTCCCCAGGCCTGAGACGGTGCTGGGCTATCCGCTGGGCTCCCGATTCACCTCCTGGGACCGCATCGTCGCCTACCTCGAAGCCCTGGACGCGGCCTCGGCGAAGGTGAAGATGTGGGAGTACGGCCACACCTACGAGGGCCGGCCCCTGAAGCTGGTGGCGATCTCCAGCCCCGAGAACATCGAGCGGCTGGACGAGATCCGCGCCAACCTCCAGCGGCTGGCCGATCCGGGGGCTCTTTCGGGAAGCGAGCGCGAGCGCCTGTTGCGCCACACGCCGGCCGTCGCCTGGCTGGCCTACGGCGTCCACGGCAACGAGTCGTCGTCCGCCGAGGCGGCGATGGCGACGGCCTACGTGCTCGCCGCCGCCCAGGGCGAGATGGGGCAGACGCTGGAGAACCTGGTGGTGCTCGTCGATCCGCTGCAGAACCCCGACGGCCGGGAGCGCTACGTCAACGCCTACCGGCAGCGCAAGGGCGACGACGCGAACCCCCGCCGCGCCTCCGCCGAGCACTTCGAGCCCTGGCCCGGCGGCCGGCAGAACCACTACGTGATCGACCTCAACCGTGACTGGGCCTGGGCGAGCCAGCAGGAGACCCGGCAGCGCATCGCCGCCTACCGCTCCTGGGAGCCGCAGGTCTACGTCGATTTCCACGAGATGGGCACCGACTCCTCCTACTTCTTCCCGCCCGCGGCCGAGCCGATCAATCCGCTGATCGACCGCCGCATCCTGGGCTGGCTTGACAAGTTCGGCCGCGCCAACGCCGCCGCCTTCGACCGCCAGGGCTGGATCTACTTCAAGGAGGAGAACTACGACCTCTTCTACCCCGGCTATGGCGACTCCTACCCGAGCCTTCGCGGTGCCGTCGGAATGACCTACGAGATGGCCGGCGGCGGCCGGGCCGGAACCACGATGGCCCTCCAGGACGGCACCGTGCTGACCCTCGCCGACCGCGTGGCACGCCACCTCACCACCTCGCTCGCCACGGTGCGCACAGCGGCGAAGAACGGCCGCAAGCTGCTGGAGGACTTCACCGCCAGCCGGGCCAAGGCGGGCGGCGAGACCCCGCGCACGTTCCTCTGGCCGGCGGATCAGCAGGAGGCCCGCGCGCTCGCTGACCTCCTGACCCTGCACGGCGTGCGGGTGCGCCAGCTCGGCCAGCCGGTGGAGGTTCCCGTCAAGGCGCTGAGCCGAGGCGCGGGCGAGGCGCAGCCGCGCAAATTCGCGGCCGGCACCTACGCCGCCTCCACCGCGCAGCCGCTGGGCAACCTCGTCGCGGCGCTGATGGAGCTCGAATCGCCGATGAACAAGAGCTTCCTCGAACGCCAGCGCCAGCGCCTGGAGCAGAACCTCGACGCCGAGTTCTATGACATCACCGCTTGGTCGCTCCCCCTCGCGTACAACGTCCGCACCTGGATCGCGCAAGGCGACATCCCTGGCGGCAATGGCGGCGGCAAGTCGGCCCTGGAACCCGCCACCGGCGGCATCCGCGGCGAGGGCGACCTCGGCTGGCTGGTGCCGCCCCAGGGGATCGCCTCCTACCGTCTGGCGGCGGCCCTCCAGAAGCGACAGATGCGGTACCGCGTGGCGCTCGCGGCCTTCACCGGCGACGGCATCACCTATCCGGCCGGCACTCTCTTCATCCCCCGCCGGGCCAATCCGGACACCCTGAAGGAGACGCTTCACGCCCTGCTTCAGGAGGACCGCCTGACGGCGCAGGCCGTGGCCTCCTCCTGGGATTTCAAGGGCTCGCTCGGCTCGCACGACATGGCGGCGGTGCGGCCCGCCCGCGTGGGCCTCATCAGCGGCGACGGCGTCGACTCCACCTCCTTCGGCTTCCTCTGGCACCTGCTTGACCGGCAGATCGGCGTCGACTACGACCGCATCGACCTCGGTCAGATCCGGCAGATTCCGCTCTCCGACTTCGACGTCCTCGTCTTCCCCAGCGGCGGCTACGACGACCGCGTCAACGACAAGGTCAAGGAGTCGCTCGACGCCTGGGTGAAGGCCGGCGGCGTGCTGGTGGCGGTCGGCGACGCCGTGAGCTGGCTTCAGGACAAGGAGCTGACGGCCATCAAGCGCTGGACGCCGCCGAAGAAGGACGCCGACGACGGAAAGGATTCCAAGGACACCGAGGACCCAGAGGTCGCCGAGACGCCGCTCGAAAAGCAGCTCGCCTCGAAGGCGATCTTCACTCCCGGAGCGGTGATCGCCACGCGCATGCAGGCGCAGCACGCGCTGACCCTGGGCCTCACCACGCCGCCGAGCGTCCTCTATGAGGGAACCCTGGTGCTGAAGGCCACGAACGATCCGCGGCAGGACGTGCTGCTGGCCCTCGACGACCACCCTATCGTGGCGGGGTTCGCGTGGCCCGAGGCCGAGCGGCGCCTGGCAGGCTCGCTGTTGGTGGGCACCGAGGCGCGCGGGCGCGGCAGCGTCGTGCTCTTCGCCGAAGACCCCGCCTACCGTCTCTTCTGGCGCGGCACGACGCCCATCCTCCTCAACGCCCTGCTCTATGGTCCGAGCACGGGGCTGGGGCGGAGGTTTTAAAAGGATTGAGCGCGAAGGACAAGGCGCGGCACGTCGAGCCCATCACCGTCCGCTGGGGCGACATGGACACGATGGGCCACGTCAACAACGCCAAGTACTTCACCTATTGCGAGTCCGCCCGCATGAGCTACTTCGCGGCGGTGCGCATGAAGGAGCACGCGGAGGCTCCCGACCACGGGCCGGCCCTGGCCGCGGCCCACCTCAACTTCCGCGCCCAGGTGCGCTATCCCGCCGATCTCGAAGTCGCCACCCGCGTCACCGAGATCGGCCGGACCAGCTTCAAGATGGAGTACGAGCTGCTCTACCGCGACACCGACGACCGCGTCGCCGACGGCACCGGCGTCATCGTCTGGGTGGATTATGAGACGGGCAAGCCGATCCTTCTACCGGAAGCTCTCAAGGAGGAGATTCGGCGGTTCGAGGGGATGGGCTGAGGCGTCCGGAGCCCGCCCGAAACGCCCGGGCGCGGAGATGACGCCGGAGACGGCGCGCCCGAGATTGAAATCCCGCCCCCCCAACCCCGGGTGGGAACCGGCGGAGCCGGTGCGAACCCGGGGTTGAGGGGGGTGGATGAGGTTGATGGGCGAGGACGCCCCCCATTCCCGCCCTGCCAAGGGCGCCCTGGGGACAACCTCGCCTCGACGAACGTACACGAGGTGTGAAGCCCTTCCTCCGCAGCACCCTCCGCGTCCTCGCCATTACCCTCGCATCTCTGACGATCCTCCTGGGCCTCGCCGCAGCCGCGATCACCCAGCCGACCTTCAGCGTCGTTCCTCGGCCGGTGGGCCCTCGCGCCGATCCCGAGCGTCTTCGGCGTCATGTGGCGTTCCTCACCGTTGAGGTGCCGCCTCGGGACAGCGATCATCCGGTGAATCTCGACCGGGCGGTGGCGTATTTACGCGCGCAATTCGCGGCCAGCGGTGCGCGGGTGACGGTGCCGTCGTTCCAGGTCCGGGGATGGACCTATCGCAACGTGGTGGCGTCCTTCGGTCCGGAGAGCGGTTCCCTTCTCGTCGTGGGCGCTCACTACGACTCTTTCGGCGGCTTCGGGGCCAATCCGGGGGCGGACGACAACGCCAGCGGCACGGCGGGGCTGGTCGAGATCGCCCGCCTTCTCGCCGGCCGTCGCCTGGACCGTCGCGTGGATCTCGTGGCCTTCGCCAACGAGGAGCCGCCGTACTTCGGCTCGGCCCAGATGGGGAGCGCCGTCCACGCCCGGTCCCTGGCAGGGCGGGACGTCCGGGGAATGATCTGCCTGGAGATGATCGGCTACTTCACGCCACGCCAGCCGGCGCCGAGTTGGATCTTCCGTCTCCTCTATCCGGACCGCGGCAACTTCATCGCAGTCGCTGGCCGCTGGGCTGATCGCGATCTCACCCGCGAGGTCAAACGCGCCCTGCGGGGAGGCAGCGATCTTCCCGTCGTGAGCTTCACCGCTCCCCGGTCCGCCGGCCTCGACGCCTCGGACCAGATCAACTACTGGGATCGCGGCATCCCCGCCGTGATGGTGACCGATACCGCAGACGTCCGGAACCCTCACTATCACAGCCGTTTTGACACGGCGGACACGCTCGACTACGCCCGGATGGCGCAGGTGGTCGACGGCGTGACGAACGCGGTGCTCGCGTTCTCGGGAGGTCACGGCGCCGCCGCGGCGTTGCCCTGATTCATGAAGACCTCGGCCGTGTCGAAGGCCAGGGCCTCGGGGTTGGTATGCGTGCTGTTGGAGAGGACCATCACCGAGAGGCTCTCCTTGGGATAGTGAAGGTAGTAGGCGCTGTACCCCATCCAGAGCCCCGAGTGGCCGTAATAGAGATCGCCGGTGTCGGCCGCGGTGTCCACGACCCAACCGAAGGCATAGGAGGAATTCTCGCCGGGCGTCACCATGTCCCGCAGGAGGTCCGGCCGTAGCAAGGTGCCGCCGAAGAGCGCGCGGTCGTAGCGGGCGAGGTCGGCGATCGTCGAGTAGACCTCGCCCGAGCCATAAAGGAAGTTGAGGGAGCTCGAATCTTTGAGAACCCAGTCGCCGAGCTTGAAGTCGTACCCGAGAGCCCGCTTGGCCTGACTCACCCGCGCCTCGTCGAAGACGAAAGTGTTCGTCATGCCAACCGGTCCGAAGACCCTCTCCTGCATGAACTGAGGGAACGGCTCCTTGGCGACCCTCTCCACGATCAGACCCAGAAGGTCGAAGCCCGCGTCGCTGTAGGCGTAATCGGTGCCGGGGGGGAAATCGAGACGGCGCCAGCTCGCCAGGAGTTGGAGGGAGTCGCCGGCCGTGGGCCTCCCGGGCGATTGCTCCAGGGTGCTGTAGGTGTCCGGAACTCCGCTCGTGTTCTGCAACAGGTGACGGATCTTGACCTTGCCGCCCCAGCCGCGCATCTCCGGCAGATAGCGGGCCGCGCGATCGTCGAGATGGAGCTTCCCGTCCTGGACGAGGAGGAGGATCGCCACCGCCGTCATCTCCTTGCCGCAGGAGGCGAGATGGAAGGCGGTGTCCGGATCGATCGGCGTCTTCTTGCGCAGATCGGCGGAGCCGTATCCTCCTTGGAAGACCACCTTTCCCTGGCGAACCACGCCGACGGCCGCCCCCGGCGTGTCGCGGTCGAATCCCGCGAACAGCTCGTCCACCCGCTGCCGCACGGTTTGGCCGGGCCGCGGCCTTCGCCCCATGCGCGTGACGGAGACCGCCTCCAGCGACAGACACGCGCAGACGGCGACCGCCAGCATCGAGGTGGAGATAAGGTGTTTCCAGGGCATCGGCGCGTCCTCGAGCTGAGGAGGAATGCAAGAATCACGGCCAAGATAGCTCAGGCGTCGCGAAAAGGCTTGTCGGCCCGCCGGGAGGGTCTTCCGGGCTACGGGAGAGGAGGGAACGTCATCTTCCCTGCTCTCCCGCGCTCCGAAAAGGTTTTCCGATCCCGAGAACTGCAGGGAAGGCCATGTTCCCTGCTCTCCTGGCGGCTGGAGAACAGGGAACGTCCTCTTCCCTACTCTCCGGGCGGCTGAAGAACAGGGAAGGCCGCGTTCCCTGCTCTCCCGGGTGCTGAGAAGGTTGTCCGGTCCCGAAAACTGAAGGGAAGGTCACGTTCCCCACTCTCCCGCGCTTCGGAGAAGTGGGAACGCCGTCTTCCCTACTCTCCCGAGCGCCGCAAAGGTTATCCGGTCCCAAGAACTGGAGGGAAGGCCACGTTCCCTGCTCTCCCGGGGAGCCATAACCTTTCCCGCCGAGCGGAGAAGCTTCGCCGTGGCCAGTCGAGCTTGGAGGATCGCCAGGAGAGTTTAACGCCAGCCGAGGAAGGTTTACGGCGCCTTGAGAAACCTCTCCGTCAGGCGAACCGAGGTGAATTGCTGGACGGAGAGGATGTCTTCGAGGAGTTGGGCTCCCTAGCCTCATCCTAAATTCCAGGATTCCACAAGATATTTTGCTTCCTGTAAACCAAGACCTGTATGCTCCCGCACCACCTTAATCGCATCGATCTTCTTTCCTGCGGCGCACAGGGCTTTCGCCTCTAACTCCCATGCCGGACCAGTGACAGGTACTTCGGCGTGGTCCGACTCAGCAACAACCGACTGCAGAAAATAAAAACGACCGGCATCAGGAGCGACAGCGACACCACCAAGTGGCGTCCATCCCTTTTTAAGAAACATGTTCATATTACCTATAAGCGTCTCCAGATTGAATCCTGTCACTACATGATATTTCATCGACTAAACCCTCCATGGACAACGAAAAATGGGCCTGTATGGCTTCTCAGTAAGGCTATTCAAACCGTAGAGACGTCCCGCGCCCGCGAAGCTTCAATCCTCAGGAAGTTGGCGCTTCGGCAGCTCGTCAGGAGTCTCCAGGCCGAAACGAAGATGCCAGTAGCTCCACGAGCGCGCATCGAAGACGCCGGCGGGAGGATTCGCCAGAACATCCCGCAACGCGCTGTCCGGAAAGTACCGCTCGACGACGATCAGATCCTCGACGGTGCCGTACGTCATGACCTGGGCGAGGAAGCGGTTCGGGTCCGCGAGAGCTTCGGCGGGTTCCTTCCACCAGAAGAGACGTTTGGCGACTTGTTCAAGGTCTGTCATGGGGCGAGGCCTCCCGGGAGAGGCTCGAATCTGGGAAGCTTCTTGCTGTCCACCTTCTTGACGGCACCGCTCAACCTGGATTTCAGACTCTCCGGCAGCGCCCGAAGGTAGCCGTCGCCGAAGTAGCTGAGGGCCTTCAGGCTCAGGAGTGGATTGAACGCCTCGCCATATACCGTCCGCGCAGCCCCGAGCGCCTCGGCGAGCTCGACGCCCTCTTCCAGAATCCGTCCAAGATCCAGGTAGTCCTTCGCCTCGGCCCGGACCTGGACCACCTGGACCTTGGTGGCCGCGAGATCCAGGAGCGACGCCACCCGGAAACCCGGTCCTTCCACGACCTCCGGATCACGGACGCGCTTCAGGCTCAAACCTCCGAAGAAGGAGATCTTGACCGGCCCGTCCCTCTCCACTAGCGAGACCAGCGTATTGGTAGACGACTGAAGTCTCTGCGTCCCTTCGAGGAAAGGGATCTGCCGCTCCAGGTCATCAGGCGGGAAGGCTTGGTTGGGGAAGAAGTCGAAGTCCTCGGAGGCCCGGTGCGCGAGTCGGAGGGCCAGGGCGGTCCCGCCGTAGAGGACGAAGCCCGCCGGGATTGTGACGAGCTCATCCCAGAGGTGGCGTTGGGGGGCGGGGAGGATTTCTAGACGGGGGGTGAACATGGGATTGGGGCGCCGAAGCGATTCCTATTCTATGCTTTGAGGATGGTGCCCAAGAAGATCTCAAAGAAGCGGACGCGGCGGGCTCTTGTCGACCAGTTCCGGATCCAGGTCAACCTCGGGATTGTTCAGGCGAATCGGGGTGAGTTACTGGACGGAGAGGAAGTCTTCGAGGAGTTAGAAAAACGCTTCCAATCCGCGACCCTGTGTCCGTAGAGACGCTCCCAGCCCGTTTCACGCTGACGACCGCAGTCCGACGCCGTCGGGACGTCTCAGGCGGAGCGATTCAAGTTCGAGCTTGCGGAGCCCGGACTGGGGCAGGGGCACCCGTTTGATCGCGGGGGTGGCGTCGCGCTCACGAAGGTTAAAGTCAGGGCCAGGTTGTGCTCTACGAAGAGACGTCCCGACGTTACGGGCCTGCGGTCGATGTCGTGAAACGGGCTGGGACGTCTCTACGGACAGGTTCTCGCGAGATTTGGTCAGTCCGCCCGCCGCTCCCCCTCCCGCAGGACCCTCAGGAAGTTTCCTCCCAGGATCAACCGCACCCCGCCCTTGTCCACCCCGCGAGCCAGGAGCGCCGCGGCGAGGTCCGGGAACTTCGAGGGGTCTTCGAAGCCTTCGACGACGTCGGGGATGCCGTCGAAGTCGGTGCCGATGCCGGTGCGCTCTTCTCCTCCGATTTCTACGAGGTGGACGATGTGGTCCACGTAGACGGAGAGGGGAACCTTGGGGAGGGGGTGATCGTCGAAGAGGCGGGCTCTCTCTTTCCAGAGCTTGCCGGGGTTGCGGAGGTACTCCTCTTCGGTCTCCTGGAGGATTGGCTTCAGCTCCTTGCCTCGCTTGGCGTCCGCCTTGGAGGCTTCGGGGCTGATGAAGGCGGGGTAGGAGTTGGCCATCACCAGGCCGTCCTTCTGGGCGATCTCGCGGATCAGCTCGTCGGGGAGGTTGCGCGGGTGGTCGCAGAGGGCGCGGGCGGAGCTGTGGCTCGCGATAATGGGGGCCGCCGAGACGTCCAGAGTGTGCAGGACGGCGGCGTCCGAGACGTGGGAGACGTCCGCCAGGATGCCCAGGCGGTTCATGCGGCGGACGATGTCCTCCCCCTCCGGCGCGAGGCCGTTGTGGAGGGGCTTGTCGGTCGAGGCGTCGCACCACTCGTGACTGGCCCAATGGGTGAGGGTGACGTAGCGGACGCCGATCTTCGCGCAGTCGTCGAGCGCTCCCGGCACGGTCAGCGGACGGCCGTTCTCCAGGCCGAAGAGGACGGCGACCTCGCCCCTCCGAACGGACTTCTCCAGATCGCCCGCCGTGGCCACCTGGACGAGCTGGTCCGGGATCAAGGCGCGCTCGGAGGCCTCGTAGAGCGTCTTGGCATGCTCCCAGCCGCGCTGCGGGTCGAGCTCGGCGGGGATATAGAGGGCGAAGACCACGGCTCCCACACCGCCCTGGCGCAGGCGCGGGAGGTCGACGTGGCGGTCCGTCTGGCGCTTGGAGAGGTCCGCCGGGGTCTCCCACAGCCTCGTGGGGACGTCGGTATGGGCATCGATGATGAGGGTGTCTTCGTGGAGGGCCATGGCGGTAGTGTATGGGGAATTCGCTCATCCCCACCCCTGTTGCATGCCCTGTCAGGCCGGGAGCCTTGTCAGACGCGCCGGGATCGGCTAGTCTTTCGGGTTCTTGGAACCATCTCAAAGAGAGAGAAGGGTCACGACCGTGAAGAAAGACATCCATCCCCAGCTCAACATGGTGACCGTCACCTGCGCGTGCGGCAACACCTTCGAGACGCATTCGACCAAGGACGAGGTTCGCCTGGAGATCTGCAGCGCCTGCCATCCGTTCTTCTCCGGCAAGCAAAAGCTCATCGACACGGCCGGACGCGTCGAGCGCTTCCAGCGTCGCTACAACCGCCCGGCGGTCGCGGCGAGCTAGCGCCACCCTGTCCGGCTTGCATGGCCGGAGCGGGGTGGCTCGAGATCCCATCATGCAATCGAGCGCCAGCCCAGAGAACGAGCTGCTGGTCGGCGGCCAGGCCCTGATCGAGGGAGTGATGATGCGCTCCCCGGGGGCCTACGGCGTTGCCGTGCGCCGGCCCGACGGCTCGCTCGCATTCCAGCGCGGCAAGGTGGCAAGCCTCGCCAAGCGCTTCCCTATCCTCAAGCTGCCGGTGCTGCGGGGTGTGGCCGTGCTGTTCCAATCCCTCGGCCTCGGCATTCGCTCGCTCAACTTCTCGGCCGAGCAGGCGGTGGCTGCGGCGGAAGTAGAGACCACGGATCAGCCGGCGGTGACGGGTCCGCCGGAACCGGCGAAGACGTCCAACTGGGCCATCGCCAGCTCCATGGCGTTCGGCCTGGGGTTGGGCATCGTGGTCTTCCTGCTGGCGCCGCTGTGGCTGACCCATCTGGGGGAGAAGTACCTCTTCGGCGGCCACCTCTCGAACCTGGGGTTCAACCTGCTGGACGGCGGATTGCGGGCGGTCTTCTTCCTCGCCTACATCTGGGGCATCTCGCGGATGAAGGACATCCACCGGGTGTTCCAGTACCACGGCGCCGAGCACAAGGTGGTGTTCAACTACGAGAAGCGGCTGCCGCTGACGGTGGAGAACGCCCGCGCCCAGAGCCGGCTGCATCCGCGGTGCGGCACGAGCTTCCTGCTGTTCGTGCTGCTGATGTCCATCCTGGTCTTCGCGCTGATTCCGAAGACCGCGCCGTTCCTGGTGAAGTTCGGCGGCCGGCTGCTGCTGGTGCCGGCCATCGCGGGCCTCTCCTACGAGGTGCTGCGCTTCACGGCGAAGCACCGGGCGGCGCCGCTGTTCGCCGTGCTCGTGGCGCCGGGGCTCGCCCTGCAGCGCATCACCACCCAGGAGCCGACGGACGACATGCTGGAGGTCGCCATCGCCGCCCTCGAAGAGGCGCTGCGCGAGGACGGCCTGCTGCAACCCGCGGAGACATCGATTCCGGTGCCCGCGATTGTGCCCGCTGACATGCCCTCCGTGGCTGCAAGGGCCTGAAAGCACAGCCATGATCGAAAAACTCGCCCAGCTCGAAAAGACCCATCAGGAGCTGACCCAGCGACTGATGGAGCCGGCCATCTTCTCGGACCCGAAGGTCTACCGGGAGGTCAACAAGACCCTCGCGGAGATCGATCCGGCGGTGAAGCTCTACCGGGAGTACGTCAAGGCCGACCAGCAGAGGCGGGAGAACGAGGAAATGCTCGCGGGGCTGCCCAAGGACGACGAGCTCTACGCCCTGGCGCAGGACGAGAAGGAGCAGCTCACCGCCCGCGTCGCCGAGCTCGAGGAGCAGCTCCGCCGCGAGCTGACGCCGAAAGACCCCAACGACGAGCGCAACGTGGTGCTGGAGATCCGCGCCGGCACGGGCGGCGACGAGGCGACTCTCTTCGCCGCCGAGCTGTTCCGCATGTACAGCCGCTACGCCGAGACGCAGCGCTGGCGGGTGGAGGTGATCGACCTCTCGGAGTCCGAGGCCGGGGGGATCAAGGAGGTCTCCGCCATCGTCGAGGGCCGGGGCGCCTACAGCCGCCTCAAGTACGAGGGCGGCGTCCACCGCGTGCAGCGCGTGCCCGCGACGGAGTCCGCCGGCCGCATCCACACCTCGGCGGTGACGGTGGCGGTGCTGCCCGAGGCCGACGACGTGGAGGTCGAGGTCGACGAGAAGGACATCCGGGTGGACCGCTTCTGCGCCTCCGGCCCCGGCGGCCAGGGCGTCAACACCACCTACTCGGCCGTGCGGCTGACCCACATCCCCTCGGGGATGGTGGTCTCCTGCCAGGACGAGCGCAGCCAGATCAAGAACAAGGCCAAGGCGCTGCGCGTCCTCAAGGCCCGCCTCTATGACCTGGAGCGGGAGAAGGCGGACGCCGCCGTGTCCGAGGAGCGCCGCCGCATGGTGGGCTCGGGCGACCGCTCGGAGAAGATCCGCACCTACAACTTCCCCCAGAGCCGGGTGACGGACCACCGCATCGGCCTCTCGATCCACCAGCTCCCGACGCTGCTGGAGGGTCATCTCGATCCCCTGATCGAGCCCCTGATCGCCCACTTCTCGGCGGAGAAGATGGAAGCGGCAGCCCGCACGGCGCACTGACGGGCGCTCACCCGAACCCCGCGCCACGGTTTCTCCTCATTCGCGCGAAATCTTTTAGGCCGATCCGTCACTAGCTAGACGGATGGTCCCAGATTTCCGTATACAGCTTCAAAGAGGAGAAATCGCCCATGAGAAAAATCTTCATTGCCTCCGCTCTCACCTTTCTGACTCTTCTGATGGCCGCACCGGCCGTGACCTGGTCCTCGCCGCAGTTTGGCGGTCCGGGCATGGGCACCGACGGCATGGGCCATATGCAAACGCCCGAGATGAAGGCCTCCGCGGCATTGGCCAAGGGCCTGAAGCTGAAAAAGCAGGCCGCGGAGGAACCCGACACCGCGAAGCGGACCAAGATGTTGGTGAAGGCCAAGGAGGAGCTCTCGAAGTCGCTGGGCTACGCGCAGAACTACGAGGTCCTGCTCGCCCTGGGCCAAGTCTATCTCGCGCTGGACAAGCCGGCCTCCGCCCTGGACGCCTGCTCGCAGGCGCTGACCCACAAGCCCGGCGACACCCCGGCGACGGGCTGCGTCGAGGAGGCGCGGAAGAAGACCGACAAGCCGGAGACCGAGACGAAGGCCGGCGGCGGGCGCTGACGGCAGGCCCTCAACCCCGGGTTTTCACCGGGGTTCCCCCGGTTGCACCCGGGGCTACAGGAACGCCGCCCTAACGGGCTCACCTTGACGCGGTTTTGGCGTTCTCCCACTTCTCCCGGCGGCCGGGGGGAGGCTGGGAGAGGGCCGGGGTGATGAGGGGGGTTCGGCGTCGCGGTAACCAGTCAGCGGCGCCTACTTCGTCTCCGCCTCCAGCTTCCACACCGCGGCGGCCGTCAGCTCGGCGATGCGGTGCAGCTCCTCGGGCGTGAGGTACTCGTCGACGCCATGGCCGCGGTACTTGGCCATGTCGTCGGCGGGGCCGAAGTCCACTCCCCCTTTGAACAGCCGCGCCTGGGTGCCGCCACCGATGGCGATGGCCTTGCCGGGGGTGCCCGTGACCTCCTTCCAGGTGGCGAGCAGGCCGGAGACCAGCTCGCCCTCGGCGGGCTCGATGTGCGGCTCGTTCGACATCTCCACCTCGGGGACGACCTGGGCGGCGGCGCGGCGGGAGAAGACGCCCGTGCGCTCCGTCACCTGCTTTTCGATCCGCGCCTTGTCGATCCCCCGCGGCACCCGGATGTTCACCTCGGCGAGGGGCGTGCCCTTGTCGTCGCGCAGGAAGGAAAGGTTGGAGGTCAGCTCGCCCATCACGGCGTCGCGATGGTCGATGCCCAGCGAGCGGCCGTTCGTCTCGGTGCCCACGGCGATGCCGGTGAAGGCGGCGAGGGCGCCCCAGGCGTCCATCTTGAGGTCCAGCGTCGCAAGGAACGCGGACAGATCCCCCAGGGCGTTGTGACCGGTCCCCGGCTCGGAGGAGTGGCCGGCGTGACCTTCCGCCACGATCTTGAGCAGTCCCCCGTCGCGGCTCACGACCAGCCTGGCGGGTGGATGGGCCTTGGCCCAGCTCGCGGCGCTACGGGTGAGATCCGCCTGAGCGCCGCTCTTGTCGCGCTCCGAACCGAGGCGTTCGAGAATCGCCTGGCCCTTCTCGGGGATGATGGACATGCCGCTGCCGCCGCTCATCGAAACCACCCGCCACTTCCCGGGCTTCGGTGCCGCCACCGGCTGGGCGCGGAAGCGCAGGACGCCGTAACCCTTCTGGGCGTTGACCACCGGGTAGCCCGCGTCGAGGCCGATCGTGCGGTCCGGCATGGGGGCGCGCGCCAGGTAATAGGGGATCTCGTCCCAGCTCGTCTCCTCGCCGTTGGCCACCAGGAGGTGGACGGTCGAGCGCAGGGGCCAGCCGCTGTCGCGGATCGCCGCCATGGCGTAGAGGGCGGCGATCAGCGGCCCCTTGTCGTCCTCGGTGCCGCGGCCGACGATGCGGCCATCGCGGCCGCCGACCTGCTTTCCCTCGAACGGCGGCGAGGTCCACGTCTGGTTCTCGACGTCCTGGACGTCGCCGTGGGTAAGCAGGGCGAGGACAGGCTTGGGGCCCTTCATGGTGATTTCCTCCACCCGCCCGTCGTAGCTCTTGAAGTCGAACCCCAGCGCCCGGGCTCGCTGCTCCAGCCACTCCCGCTGGCGGACGAACTCGGGGAGGTTCCAGTTCTCCTTGCCTTCGACGGCGACAGTGCGGAAGCCCACGATCTCCTGGAGGTCTTTCACCATCGCCTCGCCGTAGCGGGCGAGCAGGAAGCTGCGCAGCATGCAGGAGGCGAGCGGCTTGTCGGCGGCGGCCATGGGCACGCCGTCCCGCAGGCCGGCGATCCGCGAGCCGAGCTCGAGATTCGCGGCGCCCGCCGCGCTGGAGGATACCTGCCGGTACAGCGCGAACGCCTGGGCGCCGTTGGCCCCCGGCCCGGCCATGGCCGTGCCGGCGATCTTGAAGTAAGGCTCGGAGTCCTTGCAGACGGAAACCTCGGCCGCGACGATCGGAGCGGTCATCAAAGCGGTCATCAGGAACAGCGAGCCGAGGAGCAGCAGACCTCTTCTCATGAAGATCCTCCGGGAAAACGATCGAAGGTCCTTCTATCACACGGCGGTCCTTCACACGGCTGAGGGTGTTTCAAAAATTGGTGACGACGACGCCTACGCCGCCAGGGATTGAAATCCCTGGCTACCCTCTATAGTCCCTACGGGACATGGGAAGAGCCAATGGCAGTCCCGGAGGGGACAAGCGTCGGTAGCCAGGCGATTTCAATCCCTGGCGACGTAGGCGTCGCTGTCGCTCCTTTCGAGACACACTCCGAGCAGCTAGAATTTCAGCAAGGAGGCGCCATCTTGTCCATCTCCAACCCTCGCCTTTCCGTGTGTCTCGCGATCTCCGCCGCTCTGCTATCCGTTCCATTGGGGGCTGAGCCGATTCGCATCAGCGGCCAGGTGGCGCTGCCGGACGACAGCCACGGAGCTGCCGGCGTCCAGATCGAATTGCTGCCGGCTTGGGAAGGCTACTCCGAAGCCGTCCGCCGGCTGCGCGAGGGCACGGAGCCCCGCCCCTTGGCGACCGCCCACACCGACAAGGACGGGTTCTACGAGCTCTCGGCGCCCGAGGCCGGCGCCTACCGGCTGCGGCTGCACGCCGAGGGCTACCTGACGGAGGAGATCCAGCTCTCTCCCCTGGTCGAGGATACGGACGTGGAGGGGGATCACCTGACTCCGGCCGAGCCCATCGACATCCGAGTGACCTCGGGCGACGGCAAAGCCCTGTCCGGCCTGGCCGTACGGGTGCTCGACGATCCGGAAGACCAGCGGATCCCCGGTGGACCGCACTGGCATGTCGCGGAGCGCGGCGGCGTCACGGACGCCGGCGGCCGGCTGGCCCTGTGGGGGATGCACGGCGAGCGTCTGAAGCTGATGGCGGTCTCTCCAGCGTTCCTGGGAGAGGTGGCGGTCTGGAAACCCGGCTCGCCGCCGGTGCGCTTCCTGCCCAAAACGGTCTCGAAACTGGAGGTACGAACCGCCGAGGACAAGCCGGAGGCCTGGGCGCTCGTCCGCTGGCGCTCCTGGAGCCTGGGGCTGACCGGAGCGGACGGCCGCTTCGCGCTGGCCTTCCCAACGGGAACCGAGCCGATTCGGGTGGAGAGCGGCGACGGTGGCGTGGGCCAGGGAATACCCCCTTCAGGGTCCAAGCCCACAACTCTCCTCTCCATCCGCCTGGAGCCGGCGCGGGTCGTGGCGGGCCAGGTGCTCCAGCAGGCGGTCCCGGCGCGAGAGGCTCCGGCCAAACCGGTGCCGGGCGCCCTCGTGTGGACGGGCAACCGCCTGCTGGGGCCGCCGGTCCGCGCGGGGGCCGACGGCAAGTTCCGCCTCACCCTGCCGACCGTCGAGGAGGTCTCGCTGGAGGCCGCTGCTCCCGGATACCTGCGCTCGGAGAGCCGGTTCGTTCCCCGCACCTCGGCCACTCCGGCCGTGCTGAGGCTGGAGCCGGCCGCCCGCCTCTCGGGCAGGGTGGTGGACACGGCCGGCAATCCGGTCTCCCAAACCTACGTACGGATCTCCATGCAGGGCTTCCAGCGAATGACTCTGAGCCGTGCCGACGGAGGGTTCCAGCTCTCCGGCCTGCGGTTCCAGAAAAGCTACGAGCTCAAAGGCTTCCACCGGGACTACGCCGATGGTGAAGCGAAAGCGCGGACCGCGGCGCCGGGTCAGACCGCGCCGCCCGTGAAGATCGTCATGGGATCGGGGGTCACCGCGTTCGGGCACGTCGTCGACGGCGCGGGGAGTCCCATACCGGGCGCGCGAGTCACGCTCACCAGCGCACGGACGAGGCGGTTCCCGATGATCACGGACGCGGCGGGCCGTTTCGAGGTCAAGGCAGTGGATACCGGCAAGCTTACCCTGCGCGCCCGGAGCCCGGGGTTCTCCCCGCTCAGCCGCCCGATCGAGATTCCCGCGGACGCCCCGAAATTCGACCTCGGCGCCATCGAGCTGCCGGCGGCGGCCGTGGTCGAGGGCGAGGTGACGGACACCCACGGCGCGCCCATCGCGGAAGCCGTCGTCGAGAGCTATCTGAGCTCGTTCGATCCCTTCCAGTGGGCCGAGGATCTGGCGTCGCCCCGGCCGGAGATCCGGACGAGCCCGGAGGGGCGTTTCCGCCTCACCGACCTGCCTCGCGGCACCCCGGTCCAGCTCCAGATCCAGCACGAGGGCTACGTTCCTCTCAATGTCCCCGGCGTGGAGGCCCCCCTCCAGGCGCCTCTCCATCTCGAGATGAAGACGGCCCGCGCCCTCTCTGGCCGCGTCGTCGGGCCGGACGGCGAGCCGGTCGCGGCCGCGACGATCAGCCGGGTCGAGGAAAACCATACCGGCGGCGGCGCGATGATGTCCGAGAAGGACCTGGGCCTTACCGACGCGCACGGGCTCTTTCAGATCTCCGGCTTCGAACCGGGACCCAACGATCTGCGGGTCGCCGCCGAGGGCTATGCCACCAAGACGGTGCGGGGGATCACGGTTCCCGCGGACCGCGACCTTGAGGGGCTCGAAGTCGTTCTCGGCCGCGGTACCATTCTCCAGATCCGGGTGCTCTCCGCGGAGGGCGGACCGGTCGCCGGTGCCAGGGTCTTCGTGGATCCCTTCCAACGTGCCTCCGGTCCCGATCGCATGGAGAGGTTCGTGCGCATGCCCCGGAGACTACCGACCGACGACTCGGGAACTTGCAGGGCCGAGCTTCCCGAGCCGGGAACGTACCGGGTCACCGCCTCCGTGGACCAGCGGTCGGCTTCGGTCGAGGTGACGGCGAGCGCGGGTACGACGCCGGCCGAGATCCGGTTCCCGGCCGGCGTCCAGGCCTCCGGCCGGGTGACGGACGCGCAGGGCCAACCCCTTTCCAGGGTATACCTGAGCCTCGCGGCCAAGCAGGAGCAGGGCCAATTCTTCCATCAGGGCGCCACGAGCGGCGAGGACGGCGCCTTCGTCTTCACCCAGGTGCCCGACGGGGCCTACCGTCTACGGGCCCAACGGGAGGGTTTCAAGCAGTCCGGCGAGCCCCTGGAAGTCGGTGTGGCCGGCAGCGACGTGCAGGGCCTCGATCTTCAGTTGGAGCCGGTGACCGGGGCGACCCTCACCGGTCACCTGCTGGGGCTCGGGCGTGAGGAAATCCTGGGAGCGAGCGTCCGCGGTTTTGGAGGCGAAGCCGGCTCCGCGGACGCCAGGGTCGAGCCGGACGGCCGCTACGAGATCAAGAACGTCGGGCCGGGGGACTGGCGCTTCACCGCGATCACCACCCGCCAGCGCCTGGCCCAGCAACGGATCAAGATCCAGCCCGGAGAGACGGAGGCCGTCCTCGACTTCGAGTTCGGCAAGGGCGTAACTCTCTCCGGCATGGTCCTCGTGGACGGCAGCCCGCTGTCCGGAGCGAACGTCAGGGTCACCCCCTCGAGCTCCGAGGGAGGCCGCGCGGCGGCCAGCCGCTATGACGGGCACTTCGAGCTTCACGACGTGCAGCCGGGGAAATATCTCCTGGTTGTCTCCGGCGCGCTCGGAGCCGTCCACCAGGAGCGTCCGATCGAGATCGACGGCGACCGCGAGATGACGATCGACATCGCGATGGGGACCCTGGCCGGCCAGGTGGTGTCGGCCGGCACGGGCGAGCCGGTCGCGGACGCCACGGTGTCGATCGACGGCCAGGAGAGCGACTCCCGCCTCTTCTACTCCACCCCCACCACCCGCAGCGGCGAGGAGGGCGCCTTCGAGAGCCGCCTCGCCCCCGGGAAGTACAGGATCAAGATCCAGAAGGAGGGCTACGCCCCCGCGGAGACGACGGCGGAGGTGCGCCCCGGCGCCGCCGGGGCGGTGGTCGAGGTACGGCTGAAGCCGGTGGGGACGCCGTAGGACTCTGGGCACCGAAAGCGCGCAAGGGACAGCAGGGACAACAAGGACGTCAAGGACAGACAGAAAGACGCCGGCATAGGACTGTTCTTGTCCTTGGCGTCCTTGTTGTCCCTGCTGTCCTTCACCCCGGATACACTCCGCCGGTGCCCACCCTGCGCCACCTCCTCGCCGAGGCCCGGCCGCTCCTCGCGGCGACGCCCTTCGGGGCTCCGCCCCGGGAGGCGATGCTGCTGCTCGGCCACGTGCTGGGATGGTCAGAGGCGCAGGTGCTGGCGCGCGGGGAAACCGAGGTTCCGGAAGCGGCGGAGGCCCGGTTCCGCGACCTGCTGGCGCGCCGGCTCACCGGCGAGCCCACAGCGTACCTGCTGGGTGAGCGGGAGTTCTGGCGCCGGCCGTTCCAGGTCGACTCTCGTGTGCTCATCCCGCGGCCGGAGACGGAGCACCTGGTGGAGGAGGCGCTCGCCGAGACGCTGCCCGCCCGGCCTTGGATTCTCGACGTCGGCGCCGGCTCGGGAATCCTCGCCGTCACCCTGGCTCTGGAGATTCCCGGAGCGCGGGTGGCCGCCACCGATCTCTCGGCCGGAGCCCTGGCCGTCGCCGCGGGGAACGCCCGGCGGCTCGGCGCGACGGTGCGGCTGGTGCGGACGGACCTCACGGCGGGGCTCGACCTCTCCCGCTTCGATCTGGTGGTGAGCAATCCCCCTTATATCGACCCCGCGGAGGCGCCGTCGCTGTCGCCCGAGGTCCGCGATTTCGAGCCGGCGCTGGCCCTGTTCGCCCCCGGTTCCGGCGACTCCGTGCTCGCCCGGCTCTTCGCCAAGTGCGCGGCGCTGCGTCCCGGGGTTAGACTGGCGGTCGAAATCGGCTTCGGCCAGCTCGACGCGGCCCGCCGCCACGCCGAGTCGTCGGGGCTCGAGCTCCTCCGCGTACGGAACGATTACGCCGGCATCCCGCGGGTTCTTGTGCTGCAACGACGGTAACAGGGAGAGAGACCAGGAAATGGACAAGTTCCACATCGTAGGGCCGACCCGCCTCGCCGGCCGGGTGATGGCCTCCGGCGCCAAGAACGCCGCGCTGCCGGCGCTCACCGCGAGCCTGCTGACCGACGCGCCCCTCACCCTGCGCAACGTGCCGCACGTGAAGGACATCCGCACCCTCCAGAAGCTCCTCGACCATCTCGGCGTCGTCACCGAGGAGAGGGGCGGCGCCATGATCCTCCGCCGCGAGCGGCCCAACTCGGAGCACGACGCGCCCTACGACCTGGTGCGGACGATGCGGGCCAGCGTCCTCGTCCTCGGGCCGCTGCTCGCCAAGGAGGGGCACGCCCGCGTGTCGCTCCCCGGCGGCTGCGCCATCGGCGTGCGGCCCATCGACCAGCATCTCAAGGCGCTCACCGCCATGGGCGCGGAGGTGCAGCTCTCCCATGGCTACGTCGAGGTCAGCGGCAAGCTCACCGGCACCCGCTTCCGCTTCGACCTGGCGACGGTGACCGGCACTGAGAACGTGATGATGGCCGCCTCCCTCGCCCGCGGCACCACCGTGCTGGAGGGCTGCGCCCGCGAGCCCGAGGTGGTGGACCTCGCCAACCTGCTCAACGCCATGGGCGCCAAGGTCTCCGGCGCCGGCACGGAGACGATCGTCATCGACGGCGTCGAGAGCCTGGGCGCCGCCGACCACTCCATCATCCCGGACCGCATCGAGGGCGGCACCTATCTCGTCGGCGCCGTCATGACCCGCGGCGACGTGCTTCTGGAAGGGGCCAATGCCGCCGATCTGGCGCCCCTGCTGGACAAACTGGCCGAAGTGGGCGCCAGCGTCGAAGTGAACGCTGAGGGGATTCGCGTCCATTGCTCCGGCAACATCCAGTCCCTCGATCTCGAAACGTCTCCCCACCCCGGCTTCCCCACTGATCTCCAGGCTCAGTACATGGCCCTCATGACCCGGGCGGACGGAGTTTCCACCATCAGCGAAACCATCTTCGAAAACCGCTTCCAGCACGTTCCCGAGCTGGCGCGAATGGGTGCCGACATCCGCGTGGACGGTGGCCGCGCCCGAGTCTATGGCCCCAAGCCGCTGACCGGCGCCGGCGTCATGGCCACGGATCTGCGGGCCTCCGCCTGCCTCGTTCTGGCCGGCGTGGCGGCCGAGGGAGAGACGGTGGTGGACCGTATCTACCACCTCGACCGGGGTTACGAGGGAATGGAACTGAAATTGCAGAAGCTGGGCGCGCGCGTCGCACGCTGGTCGGTTCCCATGGGCTGATTCGCCCGGGGAATTCACCGCCGGGCGTCACGGCCCCCCGGATGTTCGGCACCCTCACTCTCGCCCTTGCCCTCACCGCCGCGGATCCGCGGCCGGATCTGCTGGAGCTGCAGCTCGCCGGCAAGACCCAGGAAGCGCTGGGGCGGGTCGAGCAGGAGCTGGTGCAGAACCCCGACCTCGCCCACCGGCTGGGCCTCGACTATCTTCACGGCATCCTCCTCGAACGCGTGGGCCGCCCCCGCGAGGCCGGGGACGCGTTCATCAAGGGCATCGCGCTCAACCCCACCCTGGCCCCGTACAGCCGCTTTCGCATGGCCCAGGGCCAGGTCAACGGCGGCCATCCCGAGGACGCGGCCGGGATCGTCTCCCACGTGGTCGCGGGAGATCCGAGCTCGCCCCTGCTCCCCGCCGCCGTCCATCTGTTCTCCCAGGTGCTCTCCGGAGGGGGTGAATGCCGGCTGCTGGGGGCGATGCGCGCGGACTCCCTACCGGTGCCGCAGCGCCGGGAAATCGAGCTCGCCCGGGCCAACTGCGCCCTGCGCACCGGCTATCGCGAGCTGGCCCGCAGCCTGATGACGAGCCTGCTGGAGGAGAGCCGCGACGACGACCTCGCCCGCCTCGCCGCCGAGAGCCTGTCGCAGATGGTCGCCGGAGCCGAGCGCGGGCGTCTGCCCATGCTTCTGGGGCGCACCTTCCAGCAGCACAAGGAGTTCGACCTCGCCCTGCGCCACCTGTTGCAGGCCGGCGACCGCAAGTCGCTCTCGGCCCACGACGCCTACGAGACGCAGGCGCTCATCGGCACGGTCCTCCTCTCCCAGCAGCACTATGCGGAAGCCTCGGCGGCTTTCGCCCAACTGGCCAAGCAGGCCCGGGCTCCTGGGGAGAAGGCTCGCGCCCTCTTCCAGCAGGGAAGGGCCGAGGAGCTCCGCGGCACCTGGTCCGCCGCCATCGCCAGCTATCGCCAAGCCTGGCAGGCCGACACACAGGGAGGAGATTGGGCGGCCCCGGCGCTCCTCGGGGCTCTGCGGCTGGAGTGGCGAAGCGGCTCCGAGGCCTCAGCCCTGAAGCTGTTCGATCAGCTCCTGCGGCGGCCGGAGTGGCACGCCCAGGTGGCCCGCGCCGCCCTGTTCCTCGCCGCCTCCGACCTCGTCCGGGGACGGCGTGACCGCGTCCGCCCCTGGCTCGACCGGGTCGACGGGCGGGACGACCGTCTCGAGGTCACCTACTGGCGCGGCCGGCTGGCCGAGCTCGAGCGCGATCCTCGGCTGGCCGTGAGCCGCTACCTGGAGGTGATCCGCGGCCAGCCGTTCCATCCGCTGGCCCGCGCCGCCATGGCCCGGCTCGCCGCCGATCCCTTGAGCGCCACGGCCGACGCCGAAGGCCGGCGTCTCGCCGCCAGGGGACGGCTGGAAGACCTCCACGGCGCCTGGCTGCTTCTGGGAGTCGACGATGCCGCCGGCCGCACGGCTCAACTGAGGCTGGAGCAGCGGCTGCTCGCGGACAGGGGCACGGCCCCCTACCTCAAGCTCGCCGACGTGCCGGTGCGCCGCTGGCCCCTCTGGAATCACCGCCTCGCCCGGCCGGAGGAGATGCTTCTCGCCCTGGGCCTCTGGCACGATGGGGCGCCGGCCGTGCGCGAGCACTTCCCCCTCTCCGATCCCAGCCTCGCCTACACCGGCAGCCGGCTGCTGGTGGCGGGCAGCGAGTACGCGCGTTCGATCGCCCTGGCCGAAGCCCTTCGCGAGAGGGCGCCGCAACGGTTGCCTCTCGCCCTGGAGCCGCGGGATTTTCGCCGTCTCCTCTACCCCTTCCCCTTTCAGGGCACCATCATCGCCCAGGGGCGGATCCGCGGCGTCGATTACCACCTGCTCACCGCCCTGATCCGCGAGGAGAGCCGCTTCGACGCCTCGGCACTCTCGCCGGCGGCCCTCCGCGGCCTGACCCAGCTCAGCCCGGCCACCGCCCGCCAACTGAGCGTCCAGCTCAACCTGGCACGGGTCAATCCGGAGGCCCTCTTCTCCCCCGACGTCTCGATCGCGTTGGGAGCCGCCCAGCTCAGCGCGCTGCTCAAGGTCTTCGGGAACGCCGGTAACTCGATCGTGGCTGCCCTGGCCGCCCACCAGGCCGGCGAGTCCCAGGCCCAGGTCTGGAAAAACTGGTGCTTCACCCAGGAGCCCGACGAGTACTTCACCAAGATCGCAGGCGCCGAGACCCGGAGCTTCGTCGCCCGGGTACTGATGTCGGAAGGGCAGTACGCGGCGCTGTATTAGGAAGACTCCTCGTCAGGGGTTGGGCATAGGCGCCAACTTAACGCGTCTCAGAAGGTCCCCCGCCCAAGGCCCTCACCCCCTAACTAACCCCCTCTCCCGCCCCGGGAGAGGGGGAAGGCATGCGAGGCCGTTTCGTGCTGCCCTCCCTCTTCTCCCGGTGTGGGGGGTTGGGAGGGGGCGGGAGAAGAGGGCCGGGGTGATGAGGGTCTTGGGCGGGGGACCTCCAAGACCACGTTGAGTCAGCGCCTATGGGGGCAGGTGGTGAGGGGCCGCCCAGAAGGGACCCTTTGAGGCTTTACCCCGGCGGCCTGGCCGGCGCCTTCTTCTTCGGCGGCGGGACGGTCGTCTTCGTCTCGGGCTTTTTCGTAGCGGTATCCAGCTTCTTCACCACCGGCGGCAGCGGGCCGCCGGGGCCCTGCTCGGGGTAGATCACCACGTCGGCCTTGGCCCGTAGCTCGGCGGTCCAGGTCTGGAGCTCCTGGGTGAGCTTCTGCTGCTTCAGGACCTCGCGGATGTCCTCCCGCACGTCCTCGAGGGGCGGCACGGACGTGCCCTTCTTCTGCATCTCCGGCGTCAGCACGGCGCGGTAGTACTTGTTGATGTCGTCGAAGGTGACGAAGACGCGGGGTCCCAGGCGCTCGTCCACGTAGGTGAGCACCAGGAGCTGGCGTGCCATGAGCTGGTGCAGCCCCTTCGGAGTCAGCCCCACCTCCTTGATCGCCTTCTGGAAGGACCCCTCGTCCTTGAAGCCGGCGCGAATCTTGGCCACGGCCTTCTCGACGTCGTCCACCGGCACCTGCTCCAGACCGTAGCGGTCGATCTCGTGGAAGCGCAGGCGCTCCTCGACGAGGGAGTTGAGCACGCGTTTGCGGTGCTGGTTCGAGGTTTCCCCGGGGTTCGGCGGCAGGAGACCCAGCTTGACGACCCGGTCCACGTCCGACGCCAGCACGGGGTCCTCGTCCACCACGGCTAGTACCTTGTCCTTGAGCACGTTCTGTTCGGCAGCCGCCGGGGCCGGCGTCGCGGCGGGCGCGGCGGGCGGCGGAGCCGGCTTCTTCGGCGGGGCGGCCGAGGTCATTCCCGGCAGCAGGAGGAGGACGAACAAGGCTGGATAGAGGGGGCGCGGTGGGGTCAGGTGATTCCTCATGGAGGCTCCATGCTAGCATCGCCTCGGACGCGTCAGACGCCCCGGACGTCTTCTCAGATCATGCCCGAAACTCCCCCCACCCTCCTCACGATCGGCCTGGCGCAGATCGACTGCCGCCTCGGCGACGTGGAGCACAACGCCGAGCGCCATCTCGAATGGATCGAGAAGGCGCGTGCCGCCGGGGTGGATCTGCTGGTCTTCCCCGAGCTCTCCCTGACCGGCTATCGCCTCCTCCACCTGACGCCGCGCGTCGCCATGCCGGCGAATTCGCCCATCCTGCGGCGGCTGGCCGAGGCGGCCCGGCCGATGCGCGTGGTGCTCGGCTTCGTCGAGGAAGGGGAGCGCGGGGTGTTGCACAACAGCGTCGTCCTGCTCTCGGACGGCGCGCCGTCCTATATCCACCGCAAGCTCTACCTCCCGACCTATGGCATCTTCCAGGAGGAGCGCTTCTTCGGCGCCGGCCGCCGGCTGGAGCTGGCGGACCTGCCGTGGGGCAAGATGGGCGTGCTCATCTGCGAGGATCTCTGGCACCCGGAGCTGGCCCGCCGGCTGGCCGTGGCCGGCACCCGGCTGATCGTCGTTCCCTCGGCCAGCCCCGGCCGCATCGGCGCCGGCGTCCTGCCCGAGAGCCACGAGAGCTGGGAGACGCTCACCCGCTCCACCGCCCTCCTCGACACCTGCTGGGTGGCCTACTGCGGACGGGTCGGCTGGGAGGAGGGCTCGTTCTACCCCGGTGGCAGCCATGTGATCCGCCCCGGTGGCGAGCTGGTCGAACGGGCTCCCCTGCTGGAGGAGCACCTGCTGGTGGCGGAGATCGATCTGCGCGATTCGGACCGCCTGCGCTGGCGCTTGCCGCTGCTCGACGACGAGCGCTTCGATATCCAGGGTCCCACGGAGGGACCGGCTGGGGGGCCGGCGCGATGATCCGGCGCGACCAGGTGAAGGCGCGGCTCACCCTGAACGCGCCGCTCGCCGAGGCGGTGCTCACCAGCTTCATCCGCGACGCCGTGGACACCTCCGGCCTGAAGGGTGTCGTGGTGGGCCTCTCCGGCGGTATCGACTCCTCCCTCGCCGCCGCCCTGGCCGCCCGCGCCCTGGGCCCCGAGCGCGTCCACGGCTTCCTTCTTCCCTACCGCACGTCGGCGCCTGAGTCCGAGCGCGACGCCCGCGCCGTGGCCGAGCACTTGGGGATGCCGCACCGGAAGATCGACATCTCGCCGATGGTGGACGCTTACTTCGCCATGGAGTCCGACGCCGGCCCCGACCGCCGGGGCAACAAGATGGCCCGCGAAAGGATGACCATCCTCTTCGACCAGGCCAAAAAGCTGGGAGCCCTGGTGCTCGGCACCTCCAACAAGACCGAGATCCTTCTCGGCTACTCGACCATCTTCGGCGACAACGCCAGCTCCCTGAATCCCCTGGGAGACCTCTACAAGGGGCAGATCTGGCAGCTCTCGCGCCACCTCGGCCTTCCCGTCCAGGTGATCGAAAAGGCCCCCTCCGCCGACCTCTGGCCCGGCCAGACGGACGAGAACGAGCTCGGAGTCGACTACGAGACGGCGGACGAGGTTCTCTACCTGCTGTTCGACATGGGGCTGCGGCCGGAAGAGGTGACGGCCCGCGGCTACGACGAGCGGATCGTGCAGCGCATCATCGCCCTCGAGCAGCAATTCCGCTTCAAGCGCCGCCTGATGCTCATCGCCCGGCTCTCAGGCAGCGCGGTCAATCTGGATCAGGAGATCCCGCGGGACTGAACGCTACGACGCCGCAGCGACGCGGCTCTCCATCACCGGCAGGTCGTAGCGGCGGCGGATGCTGGAGCCGAGCTTGCGGACGTCGGCACCATAGACGTGGATGGAGATGGCGGTCCCGGGCCCGGGATTGAGCACCGTGTGGATGTCGCCAGGCGGTTCCAGAGCGGCGACGGAGCCCGCGCCATGCGTGGACTCGCCAATCGGCAGCAGATATTCGCTCTCGCCTTCCCGGACGACTTCGTAGTTGACCTCGTGCTCACGCCCCTGGTGGACGCCGATGACACACCAGGACACGTGATCGTGCACCGTCGTCGACTGGCCGGGCAGCCAGACCAGGGCCACGACGGAGAAAGCTCCCGTCTCCTCCACGTACAGGACGTGCTGGCGGTACCGCTCGGGATCGGGCTGCCGCTGCTCCAGCGTCAGCAGCCCGGGATTTCCCAGGAAAGGCCGCAGGATTCTCGCTACGGAGGGCGCCCACTTCTCGGGCTCGGGCTCCAAGGCAAGAACAGATTTCACCGATCGGACCAGATCGCTAAGGGCATGATTCCCGGATGCACGCTCGATCAGCATCACGACGACCTCCCACTTTCCGCCGCCGGCCCCAACGCCGGCGACGGATCTCAGAGTAGGAGGCCCGGGTTTGATTGTCGGTAGCGCCGGGGTTATATCTCGGGACCGGGCGAACCCCGCCCGGTCTCGAAAATCTTGCGCACCATCCCGACCGTATCCGCCTCCGCGGCGGTCTTGTCATTCCGATAGCGCTTGACGCGGGCGAAGCGGAGGGCCATGCCGGCGGGATATTGCGGGCTCTCCTGGACGTCGCTGAAGGCCACCTCAACCACCAGCTCGGGCCGCACGTGCACGGTCCAGCCGTCGGTGCCGAGGGCGATCTCCTGGAGCTTCGCGGTCTGCCAGGTGAGCATCTCGTCGGTCATCCCCTTGAAGGTCTTACCCAGCATCACGAAACCGCCGTTCTCGGGATCGCGGGCGCCGAGATGGAGGTTCGAGAGCCAGCCCTGGCGCCGGCCGTGTCCCCATTCGGCGGCGAGGACCACCAGATCCAGCGTGTGCGCCGGCTTGATCTTGAGCCAGGAGAAGCCCCGGCGGCCCGCCTCGTAGGGCGCGTCGAGAGCCTTGGCCATCATCCCTTCATGGCCGCGCCGCAATGCGTCCGCGAAAAAGGCGTCCGCCTCCTCGGCGTCGGCGGTGACGATGCGCGGCACCGTGAGGCCCGGCACAGCCTGCCCCAACGCCGCGAAACGCTCGCCGGCCGGCCGGTCGAGGAGATCGTCGCCGTCCAGGTGGAGGACGTCGAAGAAGAAGGGCGTCAGGGGAAGCTCGCCGCGCAGACGGGCGACGTCGAGCTTGCGGCCGAAGCGGCGCATGGTGGCCTGGAAAGGCAGGGGCGCGGCGTCCGGCCGCAGGGCGATGACCTCGCCGTCGAGGATCAGTTGGCGCGCGGGAAGGGCCTGGACTGTCTCGACGAGCTCGGGCACGGCCGGAGTGACGTCGTTGCCCCGGCGGGAGAACACGCGGATCTCCTCCCCCGCTTTGTGGACCTGGACCCGCGCACCATCCAGCTTCAGCTCGAAGGCCGCCTCCCCCAGCCGCTCCAGCGCTTCAGAAACGTCGCCGGCCGGCGAGGCGAGCATGGGCTGAAGCGGGCGCAGCAGCTCCAGCCGGAAGCGGTCGAGCCCGGCCTGCCCTTCGACGAGCGCCGCCCGCGCCACGGCCGTCAACTCACCGGCGAGCATGAGCGCCCGGCGCACGTCCGCAGCGGGAAGTCCCGACGCGGCGGCAAGGGCGTCGGCCATGAGCCCGGCCAGAGCGCCCTGCCGCAGCTCGCCATAGATCAGCCGGACGAGGAAATCCTGCTCCTCCCGCGTGGCCCGAGTCAGCAGCTCACGCAGCATCCCCACCCGCGCCGCCGTCGAGCCCGCGCCGGTGGTCGAGGCGATACGCTCGAACGTCGCATCCACCTCGCCCAGGGTGAGCGAGGGCTCGCCGGCAACCGTCCCCGGCCGGGAGTCCCGCACCGCCGCACCCCCGAGGCCGATCCGACCCTGCCGCAGGTTGCCCGAGAGCCAGGCCACGGCGACGTCGATCTCGTCAGGGGACAGCCGCCGCAGGAGATCCGCCAGCGCCGCCGCCTTCTCCGACCGCGAGCGGGTCTCGGCGACGCGGAGGGAGGTGGTGACGAGGTCGGCGAGGCGCATGGGCCGCCTCAATACGCCATCAGCTCCCGCGCCGCCGCCAGCACCTTCTCCTTGTCCGGCAGCAGGACCTTCTCCAGATTCTTGGCGTAGGGCACGGGGAGGTCCGGGTAGGCGACGCGGCGGATGGGGGCGTCGAGCCAGGGGAAGGCGGCATCGGCCAGGCGGGCGGCCACCTCGGCTCCGAAGCCGAGCGTGATGGGCGCCTCGTGAACGATCAGCGCCCGCCCGGTGCGCTTCACGGAGGCCAGCACGGTCTCCTCGTCGTAGGGAACCAGGGTCCGCAGGTCGATCACCTCGGCCTCGACGCCCGACTTCGCCAGCTCCTCGGCGGCTTCCAGCGAGGTCCAGGTGGTGGCGCCGTAGCCGATCAGCGTCAGGTGTTTTCCGGGCCGCATCACCCGCGCCTCGCCGAGGCGCGCCACGGCCTCGCCTTCGGGCAGCACGGCCTTGATCCGGCGATAGAGGAACTTGTGCTCGAAGATCATCACCGGGTTGGGATCGCGGATGGCCGCCTTGAGCAGCCCCATGGCGTCCTCGGCCGTGGCCGGGCAGACGACTTTGATGCCCGGCGTCTGGGCGAACCACCCCTCGGGGTTCTGCGAATGGAAGGGTCCCGCGCCCACGCCGCCGCCGGTGGGCAGGCGGATGACGATCGGGCAAGGCACCTGCCAGCGGTAGTAGAGCTTGGCCGCCACGTTCACGAGCTGGTTGAAGCCGCAGGAGATGAAGTCGCCGAACTGCATCTCCACCACCGGCCGGTACCCCAGCAGGGCGGCGCCGATGGCGATGCCGATCGTGCCGCTCTCGGCGATGGGCGTGTCCAGCACGCGGTGGGGCCAGCGGGAGTAGAGCCCCCGGGTGGTGCGGAAGGCGCCCTCGAAGACGCCGATGTCCTGCCCCATCACCACCACCGACGGATCGCGCTCCATCTCCTCCAGCAGCGCCTGATTGATGGCGTCGACATAAGTCATCTCGCGCGGGTTGCGCCGCCGCTGGATGAGCGCGGCGGTCTCCGGCCCCTTCGGCGACGGCCTGGCCGGAGCGAACACCGGCCGCAGGGCCACCTCCGCCGCCGGCGGGGCCGCGTCGATGGCGCCGGAGATGGCGGTTTCCACCATCTCCGCGATTCGCGCTTCCAGGCGCTCGCGGGTGCCGGCGTCGAGGACTCCCTCCTCCTCCAGTCGCGCCGCGTAGGCGGGCACGGGATCGGCGGCGCGGTAGGCGGCGAGCTCGTCCTTGGGCACCACCTTCAGGGAGTCGTCCCCTTCGCTGTGGCCGCGCATGCGGCCGAGCATGGCCTCGATCAGCGTCGGCCCCTTGCCGGCGCGGGCGTGGTCCACGGCCCGGCGGAAAGCCTCGGCCATCGCGTCCGGATCGTTGCCGTCCACCGTTTCGGCGGCAATGCCGTAGCCGATACCGCGGTCGGAGAGCCGCTCGGCGGCGTACTGGAGGTGGGCCGGCGTCGAGAAGGCGTAGTGGTTGTTCTCGATCACCAGGATCAGCGGCAGCTTCCAGACGGCGGCCATGTTGAGCCCCTCGTGGAAGTCGCCCGTCGAGGTGCCGCCCTCGCCGATGAAGTTGATCGCCACCCGGTCGGACCCCGAGTGCCGGAAGGCGAAGGCGCAGCCGGCGGCCACCGGAATCATGGCGCCGAGATGGCTGATCATGCCGACGTGGAGAATGCCCTCCTCCGGCGCCAGGTAGCCATAGTGGAACGAGCGCTCGACGCCCTGTGAGAAGCCGTCGCCCTTGCCCAGTAGCTGGAGAGCCAGGCGGTTCAGCAGATGATCGGGCTCCGGCCGGCGGCCGTCCGGCTCGCCGAAGCCGAAGCCGGGGAAGGCGCGGGCGGGATCGAGATAGACGGCGAGGATGGCGCCGAGATCCCGGTGCAGCGTGCACAGAGCGTCGCCCGGACCCAGCGCCAGGCCCGCCGGAATGGTGGTGGCCTCGTTGCCAACCTCGCTGTACCACTTGGAGACCCGGCCGGTGAGCAGCAGGGCCTCGAACCGGGCGTCGAAGTCCCGGGTGAGCTTCATATAGGCGTACCGCAGCAGCCGCTCCCGGGCGGACGGAGCGACGACGGCGGCCTCGGAGGATAGGAGGGTCATGCGGGGGAGTGTATCAAGGGAGTGCGAAGGCCGGATGTTCTCCGGACCGGCCCCTCATCACCCCGGCCCTCTTCTCCCATCGCCCTCCCCCCGACCGGGAGAAGAGGGAGAACAGCCAAAACCTCAACAACCCAGCACAACGCCCCCTTGTTTGGCCCTCCCCTCTCTCCCGGTCGGGCGGGAGTGCGATGGGAGAGAGGGGCCGGGGGAGTGAGGGGTGCGATACGTGGAAGCCCCAGCCGTCACGGGGTTGGGGGCCCCAGGGGCAGGAGTGAGGCTCTACTTCTTAATCCCCGCCACCTGCTTCTCCAGCCGCTTGCGGTGCCGGTTTTCGGGGTCCATCTGGAGGAGGATCTTGAGCGCCAGCCCGGCCTTGGCGGCGTCGCCCTGGGCGATGAAGGTCTCCACCTGCTGGACGCCCTGCTCCAGGGCCTGCTGCCGGCGGTGGATGGTCTCCAGACGCTCGATCTCGGAGTACATGGCCGCGGCCCGTGGGCTCCTGGGCTGGGCTTTCTCCCAGTCCTCGGCCACCTCGCGGGCGGCGAACCAGTTGTGGTCGGCCAGCGCCTGGCGGTAGCGTTGCTCGAAGACGGCGGTCTGCTCCTCCGTCTCGATACCCTCCCGGGCCTCCTGCAACTGCTCGCGGTAGAAGTCGAGCGTCACCCTCGAAACGTCGAGCTTCTCCAGCGCGTCCAGCTCCTCCTTGGCCTCCACCAGCCGGTGCGCCGCCAGGAGCTCCTCGAAGCGGCGCCGGCGACGCTCGATCTCCACCGCCTGCCGGGCCTGCCGCTCGGCCTCCTCGATCTCGCGCTTCAGGCCGCCGGCCCGTTTGCCCTCGGAATCGTTGAGCGCCACGGCCTCGAGCTCGCGGCGCGCGGCCTTGAGATCGCCGTTGACCAGGGCGGTCCGGCCCGCGGCGAGGGCGGCGTCGGCCCGCAGGCTGCGCTCCGTCTCCTGGGCCAGGGCCTGAAGCTGGCCCTCGAATTCCGCCCGGCGCGGGGTAGAGGGCGTAATCTCCAGCAGCGTCTCCAGCGCCAGACGGGCCAGGGGGAGCTGCTTGCGCTGGATGTAGTTGGCGAACACCTGCTCCGTTTCGGCCTCGCGCCGCGCGGCCGCCTCCCGGTTCCGGCGCTGCTCCTCCGCAAGCTGCTGGCGGGCCTCGGCCAGCCGGTCCCGCAGCCGGTCGAGGCCCAGGGCCCGCGGCTGCTCGGCCGCGATCTCGTCGGTCAGCCGCTGCGCTTCGTCGAGCCGGCCGGCCGCCAAGGCGGCCTCGGCCAGGGAGAAGTCGACGGTGCTCGCCTGGACGCGCTTGGAGGCCCGGTCGATCTGGGCCAGAAGGTCGATCCTCTCGGCCCGCGACAGCTCGCTCGAGCTGCGCGGCCGCGGCGGCGGGGTCCGGGTGGAGGCTTCGAGGAGCGAGAGGGGGATCTCCCGCGTCTCCGCGCCATCCAACCCCTTCGCCACCTTTTCGAGGGCGACGATGAAGTCGCGGGCTTCCGGATACCGCAACTCGCGGTCGCGCTCCAGGGCTCGCCGCACTAGGCGGTCCAGCTCCTGCGGCACGTCGACGTGGGGATTGCGGCCCCGTAGCGGCAGGGGGTCCTCCGACAGCCGCTTGAAGATGAAGCCGTGCTGGTTCTCGGAGTCGAAGGGCGGCAGCCCGGCGATCATCTCGTACAGCACGAGGCCGAAGGAGTAGAGGTCGCTGCGATGATCGAGCGTGACGCCGTTCGGCGTTCCCGCCTGCTCGGGCGAGCAGTACTGGAGCTTGCCCATGAACATGCCCACCTGGGTGATCTCGAAGTTGGCGTCGGCCTCCAGGGTGCGGGCGAGGCCGAGATCGATGATCTTGATCCGCAGCTTGCCGGCCTTGTCCTCGGTGATCATCAGGTTGTCGGGCGACAGGTCGCGGTGCAGGACGCCGGTGGAGTGGATGGCTTCGAGCCCCTGGAGCGCCTGGATGCCGAGCTCGACGGCGACCGGCACCGTGAACGGGCCCGAGCGCCGGATGCGGTCGCCGACGTTCTGGCCCTGGATGTGCTCCCAGACCATGTAGAAGCTGCCGTCGGGCAGGGTCGAGAAGTCATACAGGATGGCGACGTTGGGGTGCTTGACCTGGGTGGCGAGCCGGGCCTCGCGCATGAAACGCTTCTGCGCCGACGGATCGCCCGCGAGGTCCTGGCGCAGGATCTTGACCACCCGCAGCTCCTGCAGATGAAGGTGCCGGACGAGGTAGACTTCTCCCATGCCGCCGCTGGCGAGGCGGTGGACGATCTCGTACTTGCCGTCGAGGATGAACCCCGGTTCGCGCGCGTTCACGAAAACACCCCCAAGCTAAGAGGCGGCCATTGGTACCGAGCCCTCACCCTCAGGACCGATTCGGGGGTAAAGAGATCACATCTCGTCCAGCAGCTTCTGCCGCTTGGCGTTGAACTCCTCCTGACTGATCAGCCCCTCGTCGGCCAGGCTCTTCAACTGCCGTAGCTTCTCGGCCACCGGATTGCCCGCCGGGGCCGCCGCCGCGGGTGCCGCCGGTGCTGCCGCCGGAGCCGCGGCCGCCGAAGGTGGCTGGGACGCCATGGCGTCGCGCATCATGCCCGGCAGCATGGCGCCGAGGCCGGCGCCCATGCCGATCCCGAGGCCGGCGCCCACGGTGCTGCCGGCGCCGCCGCCCGGCTGGGCCGCGACGTCGCCGATGGCGCGGGCGGTCTTGAACTTCATGTAGGCGTTCATGTCGCCGATGGCGCCCATGCCGCTGCGCTCATCGATGATCTTCTGCACTTCCTCGGGCGGCGTGATGGCGCCGAGGTAGAGGTCCACCAGCTCGATGCCGTACTTGTTGAAGTCGTCCGCCACCCGGGCCTTGAGCCCCATGGCCAGCTCGTCATACACCTTCGGCAGGTCGAAGATCGAGGTCAGGTTCTCGCCCAGCACGTCGGTCAGCCGGGCCACAATGACGTCGCGGAAGTAGTCCTCGACGCCCTGGGTGCTGTAGTTGCCGCGGGAACCGACCACGGTGTTGACGAACACCTGGGCGTTGGTCACCCGCACGGCGAACTTGCCGAAGGCGCGCAGCCGCACCATGGAGAGCTCGTGATCGCGGAAGATCACCGGCTCCTTGGTGCCCCACTTGAGATCGAGGAAGGTCTTGGTGGAAACGAACATCACGGCGGCCTGGAACGGCGAGGTGCCGCCGAAGGGGATGCCGAAGATGCTGGCGATCACCGGGATGTTCTGGGTCGCCAGCGTGTGGCGGCCGGGGCCGAAGGTGTCGAGGGCCTTGCCGTCGCGGAAGAACACCGCCTGCTGGCTCTCCTCGACGATGAGCTGGCTGCCGAGGCGGATGGCCGCCGTGCCGTCGGCGGGCCAGCGCGCCACCATCGTGCTGCCGGAGGGGTCCTGATATTGGATCACGTCCATTGCGAGGTCTCCTGAATGCCGAAAAAGTCGTCGCGCCCAAGCGCTCCTAGGCGCCCTGTACCGCGGTGCTGATGACCTGCTTGCGCTGCTTCCATTTGTCGTCCAGCGCCCGCACCCCCTGTTGCAGCCGGTCGAGGGACGGCGCCGGATCGTCGCCGCCCGGCGCGGGCACCGTGGCGACGGCGGCCTCGATCTGGGCCAGGTCGTTCACCACCGAGAGGTCGAAGTCATAGAGGCGCTGCAGCTCGGCCTCGCCGATCTTCACCGGATCGAACAGCCCGGTGGCGCCGTAGTCGGCGAAGCGCACGGCCTGCGACAGGCCGTCGATCTGGCGGTCGAGGCGGTCGAAGCCGTTGAGGGCGCCGATCTTGCCGGCGTCCGTGTAGGCGCGGGTGCGGTCGCGCAGGGACGATTTCAGGCGCCCCAGCTCCGACGCCAGATGCTCGCGCAGCGTGCGGTCGACGTCGCGCCGCAGCTCGCGGTCCTGAAAGCCCCGGTAGCCGGGAATCTTCTCGCCGAGGCGCTCGAGGATGTTTCGTTGTGCCTTGGCTTCATCGAAACTGTTGGTCATGCCGGTCTCCTCTACGTGGATCTCGGGTCATCTTATCGCAAAGCGCACTTCAGGGCGCAGGGCGGGGCGGCCGCCCCAGGAGCTCGCGCAGCAGGAGGGACGAGCACGGACAAACAAGGACGGCAAGGACAACCAGTCGCCGGACCTGGCGTCGTCGCTCGTGTCTCTGAGGTCCCTGCCCGTCCCTGCGGTCCTTGCCTGTCCGTGTCTGGGTCCTGCGCAACACCTTCTGACCTGCGGCACCTCCCCGCCGGCCCAACGGGCCGGCCTAAAGACCTATACGCTACCTGGTCCTGGTTGTTTTGGCCGACTATCCCATTCTGCGTTGACGAAGACCAGCAATTGGCGTAGTGTGGTAACCATCATGGGCAGAGCAAGATGCGTTTGAAAAAACGCATCGAAAGCGCCTAGAGCGATAGAGCCGGCTTCAGGCGTCAGAGGGTAGCGTGGAACTGATCGATACCATCACTGTTCGGTACCAGGGCCACGAACGGCTTATCATGCTGTTCGTTGGGGATCTTGCCTCTCTACCGGAGAGCGAAGCCGTAGATGTCCTGATTGTTTCCGCCTTTCCAGACGACTACCTCCCGACGCACACCAGCTTGATAGGAGCGCTGGCCCGTGCCGGCGTCTCGGTCGCCGATCTCGCCCGGAAAAAGGAGGTTGACCTCCGGCAGTTCTCAAGCTGCTGGTTGTCCCGCCCGATCGATCGAACAGATGTCCACTTCCGACGCATATTGTGTTTCGAGCCCCGGTATCGGGGTAAAGCTCCGGAAGTCGTGGGGGACATTTTCCGCAGCATCGTTCCATTCACGACGGGCAGCCCATCGATTTCCCAAGTCGCAATGCCTCTGGTTGCCTCGGGAGATCAAGGCGAGTCTGCCAAGGTGATGCTTGCGGCATTGACTGACGCCTCCGTTCATTGGTTGTCCGTCGGGTTACCCCTCGATCGCATCAAAATTGTCCTTCGCGATTCGCCCTATTTACAGTCGCTCTGCGAGACTTTTGCTGATGTTAAGCGGCGCCACGCAGACACCGCATCTGCACTACAGCGTTCCAGCTTTCGCTTTGATGTCTTCGTCAGCTATAGTCATAAAAACAAAGAGGCGATCGATTGTCTCGTAAAGGAGTTGCAGGCCCGCCGCCCTGCCTTGAGCGTTTTCGTAGACCGCCTGGAGCTACGCCCCGGTGCGGCTTGGCAGCAGCACATCTTCGAATCGCTCGATGAGTCACGAAAGGTGATCTGCGCTTTCTCTCCGGACTACCTCGAATCGAAGGTCTGTAAAGAGGAATTTAACATTGCTCTGTTCCGACACCGTGAGACGAGAGAAGGGGTTCTGATTCCTCTTTATCTATACACTGCCCAGTTGCCGACTTACATGAAACTCGTTCAACACGAGGATGTGCGAGAAGGCGACCGCGTGAAAATCGCGCTGTCGGCTGAGAAGCTGCTCAACCAATTGTGAGTATGGGTGCTCCGGTGCGGTTCATCGCCAAACCAGACCGTCGCAGCGGACGCTGGCAGATAGAGTCGCAAACTTCATGCTTCGAGTGATGATCGAAGAGCTATCGGCGAACACTGCTGTTGTCGGCCGGCTGGCGCCGCCGGAATCAATGACCGGTCAACGGCTCGGCCCAACGGTCTCGCGGCCCTTCAGGCCGCAAGGATAGGGTGCTCTTTCCCCAGGGTATCGGCCTTCGGCCTCAACCCTGGGCTGGGATCTCCCGGCCCGTTGGGCCGGACGGGCCGTATAGTTTCGCCCCGCCCCTTCCCGCCCTCCCCGGATTCCGCTATTCTTCCGGGCCAGTTACGTCCTGAAGGCAGTATTTTGATTGCTTAGACGCCAATCCATATCCCGGAGCGCGCGCATCCTGGCGCCGGCCCTCCTCCTTGCCCTGCCGCTCGTCTGGAGTTGCTCGCGAGGGGCGGAGCGCGATCCGAACCTCCTCCTGGTGACCGTGGACACCGTCCGCGCCGACCACCTGGGTAGCTATGGCTACGGTGCCGCGGTGACTCCCTTTCTGGACCGCTTGGCGGGCGAGGGGGTCCGCTTCGACGCCGTCTCCTCCACCGTGCCGCTGACCCTTCCGTCCCACGCCACGATGCTCTCGGGGCTGCTGCCGCTCCACCACGGCCTGCGCAACAACGGCGTCGGGGCCCTGCCGGCCGGCACCGGGACCCTGGCGACACTGCTTGCAGGGAATCACTACCGCACCGGGGCCTTCGTCGGCGCCTTCGTCCTCGACGGCCGGTTCGGCCTCAAGCCCGGGTTCGAGGTCTATGACGACGAGATTCCCCGCGATCCCAAGGCCGGCGTCTCCCTGGAGGCGGAGCGGCCGGGGCGCGAGGTGGTGGACCGCGCCCTCGCTTGGCTGGCGCGGAAGGATGATCGGCCCTTCTTCCTCTGGGTGCACCTCTACGACGCCCACGCGCCCTACAACCCGCCTCCGGCCTGGGCCGCCCGCCATCCGGGCCGCCCCTACGACGGCGAGATCTCGGAGGTCGACGAGCAGGTGGGCCGGCTGCTGGCGGCTCTCGACGAGCGGGGGATCGCCGGGCGGACGGTGGTGGCCGTGGTCGCCGACCACGGCGAGTCGCTGGGCGAGCACGGCGAGCTGACGCACGGCTTGCTGCTCTACGAGCCGACGCTTCACGTGCCGCTGATCCTGCGGGCGCCCGGCCGCCTGGCGCCGCGGGTGGTGCGGGCGCCGGTGAGTCTCGTGGACCTCGCCCCCACGCTCGCCGGTCTGGTAGGGCACGCATTCTCAGGTCCCAGCCTGAAGCCTCGCGATGGGCGCGATCTCGCCGTCGATCTCCTCGCCGGCCGCGAGCCGGGGGCCGCCGAGGTGTACGCCGAGAGCCAGTACCCGACCATCTTCGGCTGGAGCCCGCTCGCCGCACTGCGCCGGCGCGAGCTCAAGTACATCTCGGCGCCCCGGCCGGAGCTCTACGACCTGGCGAAGGACCCGAAGGAGACGACCAATTTATTGGATCGCGGTCCGGCGGGTCCGGCCCAGGGCTTCGCGGCGCGGCTGGCCGAGATCGAGACCGGCGCCGTGGCGGCTCCAACTCTTTCGGCGGACGCCGAGACGCGCTCCCGCCTCGCAAGCCTCGGCTACGCGACCGGAGGCGTCCGGCCGGCCCCGGCCAGGCGGTCGGGGATCGATCCGAAGACCATGGTCGACCTTTTTCAGCGTTTCGAGCGGGCGAACGACCGCCTTCAGGACGGCGACGCGGCCGTCCTGGGCGAGCTGGAGGCCCTGGTGGCGGCCGATCCGGCCAACCCGGTCTTCCGCGGCAAGCTGGCGGAGGCGTGGCGAAACCGCCGGGACTACGCCCGGGCCGTGCCGCTCTACCGGCAGGCCGCCGAGGCGGCGCCGGAGGACCCCGACGCTTGGTACAACCTCGCCGCCACCCTCCAGGAGGCCGGGCAGCTCCCGGCGGCCCGCCAGGCCATCGAGCGCGGCCTGAAGCTCGACGCCAGCCGGCCCGAGGCCCACAATACGCTGGGGATCGTGGCAATGAGCGAGGGCCGGCTGGAGCCGGCGCGCCAGGAGTTCGAGCTGGCGGCCAGGCTCGATCCGCGCAACGCCCGTGCTATCAACAATTTAGGCAACGTGCTCAAGGCTCTGGGCAAGCTGGACGACGCCGAGCAGGCCTACAAGCGCTCGGCCGCCCTGGCGCCGCGCTACCCTGACCCGCTCAACGGCCTGGGCACCCTCAAGGTGGAGCGCGATCGGCCGCGAGAGGCACTCCCTTATTTCGAGAGTGCCTTGAAGCTCGCTCCGGGGTACCATGAGGCTAGGCTCAACCGCGCGATCGCGCTCGACCTCGCCGGCGACTCCGCCGCGGGGGTGGGCGCCTACCGGGATTTCCTTGCCGCGACGGAGGGGGACCCGAGGTTCGCGGAGCAACGTCGTGCCGCGCAGCAGCTCCTCGCCCGGCTCACCGGTCGCGCGGCGGGGAGCGCGCCGGCCAGGAGGAGGTGATCGGGCGCTCGGGCGCCGCACGGCCGTGCTGTTTCACCGCAGTCTTTCGTGTTCCGTTCCGTTCGAGAGGCGAATGGGTTTTGATCGCATACGTTCCACGAGAAGGAGACGAGTCATGAAGCGAGAGAGATTTGGGGCGAAAATCGCCCTGGCGACCGTACTGGCGCTGGTCGCCGTACTGTTGTGCTTGCCGGCGGCCCAGGCCCAGACGGGCGGCGCCAACCTGATCGGCAAGGTGCAGGACAAGAGCGGCAAGCCGCTGCCGGGCGTCACCATCACCGCCACCCAGAAGGACACCGGTCTCACCCGCAGCACCGTCACCGAGAGCGACGGCAAGTTCCGGCTGCCCTCGGTCCCCGCCGGCACCTACTCGGTGATCGCGGAGCTCAACGGCTTCGCCACCGTCACCGTGCAGGAAGTGCGGCTCAACGTCGCGTCGGACCGCGAGCTGACGGTCGACATGAGCGCCTCGACGGTGGAGGAGTCGATCACCGTGATCGACGAGGCCCCGCTCGTCCAGACCACGCCGACCATCGGCGCGGTGGTCAGCGAGAAGCAGCTCGAGAACCTGCCGCTCAACGGCCGCCAGTTCGCCAACCTGGCCGTTCTGGCGCCGGGCACCAACCTCTCCTACAACTCCGACCCCACCAAGCCCGGCCAGCTCACCGTGGCGTTGAACGGCGGCATCGGCCGCAACGTCAACTACCTGGTGGACGGCGGCGACAACATGGACGACACCATCGGCGGCGCGCTGCAGAACTTCAACCTGGAGAGCGTCCAGGAGTTCAACATCCAGACGCAGCAGTACAAGGCCGAGTACGGCCGCTCCACCGGCGGCGTGCTGACCGTCGTCACCAAGTCCGGCACCAACAACTTCTCGGGCAGCGGCTGGGGCTTCTTCCGCGACAAGCAGCTCAACTCCAAGACGGAGTCCGAGAAGGAGGCCGGCAACGACAAGTCGCCCTACAAGCGCAAGCAGTACGGCGCCACCCTCGGCGGCCCCATCGTCAAGGACCGCGTCCACTTCTTCGCCACCTATGAAAAGACCGACCGCCAGACCGAGTACACCGTCAACACCGGCGTGTTCGCGGACCAGGACGGCAAGTCGGTCCCGATCCCCTTCAAGGACGACCTGTTCACCGGCAAGCTGACCGCCAACCTGTCGCCGAAGCAGTTCCTCCAGGTGCGCTACGGCTACCAGAAGAACACCGACAAGTACGGCGCCAGCGCGCTGTCGACCCCGGACTCCCTCGGCACCGTCAACAACAAGTACAGCTCGCTGCTGGCCGGCCACAGCGTCCAGCTCGGCAGCGACAGCCTCAACGAGTTCGTCTTCCAGTACACGAAGTTCAACAACACCATCACGGCGGATTCCAGCTCGCCCTACCTGTACTTCCCCTCGGGCGCCCATCGCGGCCAGAACATCAATACGCCGCAGAGCACGAACCAGACGAAGTATCAGTACAAGGACGACTTCAGCTTCACCCGCAACCTGTTCGGGCGCACCAACAACTTCAAGGTCGGTGGGAACTACATCCATGAGCCGACCCTGGGCGGCGACTTCACCACCGGCACCAGCGGCCAGTTCTCCTTCGCGGCCGACAACGTCAACTCGCCGGTGGTCGACATCACCTTCTTCGGCGGTTTCTCCGGCGACGAAACGCCCGTCAACCAGTACAGCGGCTACTTCCAGGACGACATCCTGGCCAGCGACCGGCTGACCGTCAACGTCGGTCTGCGCTACGACTACTGGACCGGTTTCGACCTCAACCAGACCTCCAACCCGATCTGGCAGACGCTCTCGACGCAGACCAAGTACAACGAGTCCTACCTGCAGGATTTCAAGGGCGGCCGGGGCGGCGTCCTGAAGAACGACAAGAACAACTGGTCGCCCCGCATCGGGTTCACCTTCGACGCCAATGGCGACGGCAAGCACCTGATCCGCGGCGGCTGGGGCATCTACTACGACTTCCCCTACACCAACGCCACCATCCTGTTCCCGGCTTCGGCCGTGCAGTCCAACTACGGCGTGGTCTACGAGGTCACCAACCCGAACGGCATCCGCAACCCCGACGGCTCGTTCTTCCGGCCGGGCCAGCCGCTGCCGGCGAACCAGCTCCCCGGCGCTCAGGTTCCGCCGCCCAACGAGGTCGCCTCGCCGACGCTGGCGACTCCGTACTCGCGGCAGGCCTCCCTCGGCTACTCCTGGCAGGCGACCCCCTGGCTGGGGCTCAACATCGAGGGCAGCAACATCAACTACCGCGACATCCCGTTCCGCTTCCGGGCCAACCCGATCGATCCGTCGACCGGAGCGCGGCGGTTCCCGGCCTTCGGCAACTTCCGGCTGTGGACCGGCGGCGGCTTCGCGGACTACAAGGGCGTCAACCTGAGCTTCCGCGCCCGCGCCAACCAGAAGCTGGAGATCCTGGGCTTCTACACCTATTCCAAGGCGACCGGCAACGTGCTGGCCGGAGCCGACGAGTTCCGCCTCACCGACGTCGCCCACCAGCCCGACCTGCGCGCCGCCCGTGACGTCTCGGTCAACCCGCTCAACCCGTTCTGCAGCGCCTGCGAAGGCCCTCTGGACACGGATTCCAAGCACCGCATCACCCTGAGCGCCGTCTACCAGGCGCCCTGGGGGATCAACACGGCCGGCATCTACCGGTATCACTCGGGCACGCCGTACACCATTCACTCGGCGAACGACCTCAACGGCGACGGCTTCCGGCTCGACCTGCCGCCGGGCGTCTCGAGCGTCAACTCGGCACGCGGCTCTTCCTTCTCGCAGTTCGACCTGCGGCTGTCGAAGGAGTTCACCTTAGGCCCGGTCGGCCTCGAGCTGATCGGCGAGGTCTTCAACCTGTTCAACGAGAAGAACCCGAACGCCTACACCCTCGTCTTCGGCCCCGACGGCACGCCGATCGGCGCCAAGCCGACGGCCTTCTCCGGCGACCCGCTGCAGGGCGAGCAGCGCCTCGCGCAGCTCGGTCTGCGGGTCAAGTTCTAAGGAGCTTTCCAGCCGTACGGTTGAAAGGGGGCGCTACGGCGCCCCCTTTTCTTTTGCCCGTCAGGGGCGGCTGAGGAACGGCGCCGAGAGGCGCGGCCAGGCCGCGGGCTCCAGCACCTTGGCCTTTCCCGCGTCGAGTACCTTGGCCCGGCGGCCGGGAAGGAAATCGATACCGCCGCCGCCGGCCGCGAAATGGATCTCCCCATCGGCCCCCAGCGTCAGCCGCGCCGCCGCCGCCTTCTTCTTCCACGCCGCGAAATCGCCGTCCTCCGCCCGCCGCCCCACCCGCAGGCCGACGCTCGCCGGCTGCTTTTTGGGCACCGCCACCCAGGAACCCGCGAGACCCCGGCGCGGCTTGTCGGCCGGGCCGTAGTAGTCCGGAAAACGGGCTGGGGCGGCGGCGATCTCCCAGCCGCCGGAGGTCACCAGGGCCACGTAGGTGTCGCCATAGCGGGAGACCACGACGTCTCCGGCTTCTCCCACGGCCTCCGGCTTCGACCACGCGGGCGCCAGATAGGCATGCCCCATCCCCTGGCCCGGCGAGTCGAGGCGAGCCACCACGAGGTTGCGGCTGCCCACCGCCTGATCTTGAGTGTTGAGCTCCGCCGCCTCGTTCTCCGTCTGCTTCGTGCGGCTCCAGAGATAGAGGGGCGCGAACTCGGGGCCCTCGGCGTAGAGCGTCGCCACGATCTCCTGGCCGCCGGAGACCCGCAGCGCCAGGTTGCCCACCGTCTGCGCGGCGCCCAGGATGTAGTCCGGCGTGGCCCAGGAGTAGAGGGCGGTGTCCACGGCCCGGCGCTTGGCCGGCGTGATCTGTCGCCGTTGCAGGATCTCGTAAGGCGGCTTGCTGCGCCGTCCGGTAAGCAGGCGCAGGGCGCTCTCGGGAATGGCGTAGCGGCTGACGGGCAGCTCCGGGCGGTCCATGAAGTTGATGTCCTCCGGCTTGCCGATGCCGGCGGCGAGCCAGGCCCAGGCCTCCCAGGGGGAGCTGCGGGGAGTGAGCGCCCAGGTGCCGTTGGTGCGGCTCTTCACCCCCGCCGGAAAGCCGCCGACCTGGTTCTGCGCCCAGGTGGTGAAGAGGACGTCGAGCTGGCGCCTGGCCAGATCGCGCACCGCGGCCTGCGGCGCGTGGTCGGCGAGCTGGAGCAGGGCGGTGATCGAGATGGCGAGGTAGCCGGGGCTCTCCGCCTCGTACCAGCCATCGCGGTCGTGAGCGCGCAGGAAGGCCTCGGCGAAGGCGCCCCAGCCTTGGGCGTCCTCCGAGTCGGGAGTGCCGGCCACCACGTGGGCCACCAGGCTGCGGGCCATGACGATCATCCGCTGATTCTCCGTGTCGCCGAAAGCCCAGGGGTTCTGGATCTGCCCCGGGCCGGGCGGCGGCGACGCGTTGGACACCGCTTGGCGCAACCGGGCGAGGAGAGCCGGCGGCAGGGAGTCCGGGTACTCGAGCACCAGCCGCTCCAGGGGGAGCTGGCCGCGGGCGCACTCGTTGACGTGCCACTTCTTGCAGCCGTCGAGCACGCCGGTCACCCAGCGCGCCGCCTCCTCGCGGAGCCGCGGCGAATCCGGCCGGTCCTGGCCGGCAAGCGCGGCGGCGGCCAGCGCTCCGGCGGCCATGGGCTGGTTGCCGATCCAGTCAAAATGGCTCTGGAGCCTGCGGATCTGTGCCAGTTCCATCTCCAGATAGCGCGTCTCGCGCTCCGAGAGCTTCTTCCAGGGCGGAGCGGCGGAAGCGGGTATAGCGAGCAAATAGGCCCCCAGAGCGATGAGCGCCGAGAGCCGGTGATGAATCCTGAACATCCGAGATCCTCCCTTCAATCCCCCAAACCTGCAGGATCGGGGCCGGCCCGGTATGATGGCCGGGGGAAGGAGGAGCCGGACATGGATTGGAAGGCAATTTTCGAGGTGCTGGGCGTCATCGCGCTGGTCGGCCTCGTGCTTTCCGGGCTGATTCTGGCGGTGGCGTTCCGGCGCCTGCGCCGCCTGCGGCTGCCGCCGAACCCCGATTTCTTCACCACCGTCCGCGCGGTCCCCCTGTCGCTGATGGTGGGGCTCGACCTGCTGGACCTGGCGCTCGAGTCCTTTTCGAGCCCGATCATCTGGTTCCTGCTGCGGCGATTGAACCTCGAAGCGCTGCGAAAGGTGGCGACCATCGAGGCGATCCTCCCCTTCACCGGCCCCATCCCGACGCTGACCATCGCCTGGTTCGCCGCCCGCGCGCTCAACCTCGGCCAGCCGGTGGATCCCAATGTGATCGAGACCGAGCAGGTGGGGCCGGGGAGCTACGCGCCGCGGCGGTAAACTGACCCAATCGGTTTCTAATACTTTGCGGACTCGGGATCGTCTTAGCTGTATGCTGTCTTCCTGCCGTCGTTCCCAAGGAGGTTCGTGTCGATGACTCGCTGCATCGCGCTCGTCCTGCTCCTCGCCGCCCCGGTAGCGGCCGCGAAGCCGCCCAAGGTTCCGCAGCCGCTCAGCACCGAGGCTCTGATCCTCCACGCGAAGGCTGCCGTCGGCGACGGAACGGCCGATCCGGCGCGCGACCTTGCGCCCCTGCTCGACCGCCTGCGCACGACGACCGTAGCCACCGAGCAGCGCGACCTGATCCAGGCGATCGAGGCCCTCGGACGGCACGACGGCGCCAACCCGGCCGCGGTGAAGGCCTATCTGCGCGAGGCGGCGCCACCCGTGCTGTTTTCCGTCGCGCGCAGCAAGACGGACGGCCTCGTGCGCTGCGACGCGCTCATGCTGCTGCGCACCCTGAACGTCCGCCCCCAGGTGCTCGACGAGGCGATCGCGTTGGCCGCCGCCGACACCAGCCCCGATCAGCGGGCGATCCGGTTCCGCGGCAAGCTCCTGGCCCAGTGGAAGGAGAACCAGCCGCCGAACGATGAGCCTCCGCCGCCTTCCGCGACCGGCTCGTCCGCCAAGGAGAAGGCCGCCCTCGACTTCCTGCGCCGCCAGCACGAGCGCGTGAGCGCCGACAACCTCGGTCAGGCGGCGAGCCGCGCCGACGCCGAGGTCGTTGCCGCGCTGCTCGACGCGGGGATCGATCCCAACTCGACGCTCGCCGCCGGCATGAGCCCGCTGAGCTTCGCGGCTGGAGCGGGCTGCGTCTTCGACCACGCGAGCCTCGCGGCAAGGCTGGCGACGATCGACGTCCTCCTCCAGCACGGCGCCGATCTCGCGCGCAAGGAAAACAACGGCAGCACCGTCCTCATCAGCGCCGTGGACTGCCCGCTGCCGGTGGCGGAAAAACTACTCGCCGCCGGCGCGAAGGTCGACGCCGGCAGCGAAAAGGTCTCGCCCCTGGAATGGGCCTTCATCAAAGGCCGATGGGACATCGCCGCGCTCTACGTCGCGCACGGCGCGCGGATGAGCAAAGCGGTGATCGACAAGCTGTTCTTCGAGAAGCCCAGCGACCCCGAGAAGCTCGCGCTGATCCGGCGCGCAACGACCCCAACCGCCGCCAAGAAAAAGTGAGGATCGCCATGCGTCCGACCTGTTTCGCCCTGCTCCTGCTCATCGCCGCCACCGCCGCACGGGCCGCCCAGCCCGCGGCCGAGCCGGCGCCCCAGATCCCCCATATGAGCCACGAGCAGGCGCTCGCCCACCTTCAGAAGGAGAGGCTCGCGGTCACGCCCAGCAACCTGGTGAACCCGCTCCTGAGCGGCGATGCCGAGACCGTCGAGGCGCTGCTCTCCGCGGGCGTCGACGCCAACGACACGACCGACATGCCGAAGCCCGCGCTACGGCTCGCGATGAGCGCCTGCGCGCGCAAATTGGAGACCGCCAGAATCCTCACGGTGATCGAGGTCCTGCTGGCGCACGGCGCCAAGGTGAACGAGGCGGCGCCGAGCGAGCTGAGCCCGTTGATGGTCGCGGCGCAGCACTGCCCGGCTCCCGTGGTTCGCCGGCTCCTGCGGGCCGGCGCCGACCTGAAGTTCAAGACCTCGCTCGGCATCTCGCCGCTCAGCATGGCCTTCATCACCGGCAACCTCGACGCCGCTGAGGCTCTGATCGAAGGCGGCGCGCGCCTCAGCCCCGAAGCCGCCGCCAAGCTGCTCAAGGATCACCAGGACGATGCGCGCCGGGTGGCGCTGGTGAAAAAGGCGCAGGGGAAGTAGCCCGCGCGGCTTGAGCAAACCACTCCCTCTTCTCCCGGCGGGCGGGGGGGAGGCTGGGAGAAGAGGGCCGGGGTGATGAGGGTCTTCCGCAGGCTCGGGAAGGTGATTTCGCGCCTATCACCCCGCCCATCCTCACGGCCGCGCCACGTCCGTCACCACCACCCGCCCGTTGAGCGGCCTGACCTGCCGGCGGTTGCCGGCGGGGAAGGAAGGCCCGGAAAACATGTCCCGGAGCTTCTGGATGTCGTCCTGGTTCAGATCGATGGCGTCGTGGTAGACGATCCATTGATAACCCTGGCCGCAGGGAGGATTGGTCAGCGAGCCGGCGTAGCGAAACGACGTGCGGCCCGGCGGCAGCAGGCCGGCCAGATCGAGCTCGCCGTCGACGTCGCCCGGCAGGTTCTTCCAGATCTTCGCCAACTGGGTATTGGACGTTCCCCGATTGACGAACACCCCGATCGCCAGCGCCCGGCCGCCGGAAGTGGCGTTGACGAAATGGATCTCGATCGGCCGTTCGTTGCCGCGGATCTTGTGCTCGCTGGGAGTGTGGAAATGAAACTGTTGCAGCACGTAGGTCACGCCGCCGAGCCGCACCGACCTCTGATTCTCCGGTACCGACTCGGGAATGTCGACGATGATTTTGTGGCCGTCGTTTCTCGATTTCAGGCCCGAAATCTTGCCGTAGGAGGAGAAGTCGACGGCAGGCAGAGTTTGCCGCTGCGGATTGACGATGTCGATGGGCGACTGCTCGCCGCCCGTCGCGCACTCGGCGTAGCAGGGCGAGAGCGAGGCCCAGTTCTCGGGGTTATCGCACGGCTCGCGAGGGCAAGTGCGCGGAACATATCCCCACGGCACCTTGCAGCAGTCGGTGGGGACCGGCTGCGGCGCCGGGCCCGGCGTGACACAGGCCGCGGCCAGCAGCGCGAGAGTCAAGAGGACAAGACGGCGAAACATGGAAATTCGCATCGACACCCTCCATTCAGGATTTCGATCAGCTCCGCATACGGCGGAAGGCGAGAAAGATACCGGTGAAGATCATCAGGGAAACTCCCAGATTGCGCAGCACCTCCCAGCGGACGGGCAGGCCGCCGGGAGCGCCGAACCGCAGCTCCAGCCGCTGGGGGTTCACCCGCGCGAGCAGCCGGCGCACGCTGCTGGCGGGCACGGCGAAGTTGAGGCTCTGGCCGCCGTCGTAAAAGGCCACGGCCACCCCCACGACCTCGCCGTTGAGATTCATCACCGGCGAGCCGCTGGAGCCTTCGGAAATCGGCGCCGTGATCTGGAGCAGAGGCCCCTTGATGAAGTCCGGATTTTCGTCGATGCCATGCTCGCGATACGCCGAGACGATGCCGTCCGACAGCGTGCTCGAAAAACCCAGGGGATTGCCGAGCACCACCACGCGTTCTCCGGGCTCCGTCGGCCCGGGCCGCACCAGGGGAAGCGGCACGAGGTGATGAGCCGGAGCCTTGAGGATGGCGAGATCGTGATCCGCGTCCTGGGCCAGGATGCCCGGCAGCTCGAGCACGCTCTTGTCCGGCAGCACCGCCTGCATGCGCGAGGCCCCCTCCACCACGTGATGATTGGTGAGGATGTAACCGCCGGGGATGACGAAGCCCGTGCCCTCCGCCACCGCCTGGCCCCCGGAGTCGAGGTTCTTCAGCAGCACGACCGAGCCGCGAGCCCGGTGATTGAGCTCCTTGAGGTCCACCGCCGCAAGCGGCAGCGCCAAGGCCAATGCGGTAAAACAGGCCAGCGTGCGGAGTGACTTCATGAGGGTCTCGGGGGTCCGGTTCGGCCCGAGCTTACCCCAGGAGCCGGCGGCCAGGAAAGAAGACTCGCTCATCACCCCGAGAAGAGGGAGAAAGACAAATACCGCGACACCGCGAGCCCGTAGGGCGGCATTCCTGTAGCCCCGGGTGCAACCGGGGGAACCCCGGTGAGAACCCGGGGATGGAGACGCGGGCGGAACGGGGATGGAGATCAACCCGGGGATGGGAGGCAGGTCCGGAGACGGGGTATTCATCGAATCGGGTCGTTTCGAATCGCGAATCGTTCATTGCCCTCCGGGAGGCCCCCGGGTTCACACCGGCTCCGCCGGTTCCCACCCGGGGCTACAGGAACGCCGCCCTTACGGGCTCTAATCGGGCTGAAGCCCTCAAGGGGCCTTACACTACCTCCCCATGAAAGCCCTCTGCTTCGACCGCTTCGGCGCCGCCGACGTCCTCGAATACCGCGACCTCCCCGATCCACAGCCCGGCGCTGGGGAGATGCTCGTCCGCACGCGGGCGATCGGCCTCAACTTCGCGGACGTCTACCGCCGGCAGGGCAAATATCACCTCCAGGGCAGTCCGCCCTGGATTCTTGGCTATGAGGCGGCGGGCGTCGTCGAGGCGCTGGGCGAGGGCGTCTCCGGCTTCGCGGCCGGCGATCGTGTCGGCTTCGCGGACGTGAAATTCGCCAACGCCGAGCTGGTCGTCGTGCCCGAGGATCGGGCGATCCCGCTGCCGGACTCCGTCTCCTTCGAGACCGCCGCCGGGCTCCTCCTCCAGGGCCTCACCGCCCATTACCTGACGCAGGACAGCCACGAGGTCCTGCTCGGCGAGACCGTCCTCGTCCACGCGGCGGCGGGCGGCGTCGGCCTCCTCCTCGTCCAAATGGCGACCGCCTTGGGAGGCCGCGTTCTCGCCCTCACCTCCTCCGAGATCAAAGGAGAAGCCGCCGAAGAGGCCGGCGCCGAGAGCGTCGCTCTCTACAGTGAGGACTGGGTGATCGCGGCCCTACGCTTCTCCCGTGGCGTGGGCGTCGACGTGGTCTACGACTCCGTGGGCTCGACGCTGGAGGACAGCTTCCAAGCCACCCGCACCGGCGGCCACGTCGTCTTTTACGGCATGGCCGGCGGCGATCCCAAGCCGGTCGATCCGCGCATGCTGATGGACACCTCGAAGACCCTGACCGGCGGCGACCTCTGGAACGTCCTCACCTCGGCCCAGGAGCGCCGCGGCCGCGCCCACCAGCTTTTCGACTGGATGGAATCCGGCCAGCTCAACCTCAACCCGCCCACCACATTTCCCCTCGCCCGAGGCGCGGCGGCCCACCGCCTCCTCGAAAGCCGGAAGAGCACGGGGAAGATCGTGTTGATTCCGTGAGGCAACGACTTCTCGCTCTTGGGGTGCTTGAGTTTTACTTGCTGTCGGTCTACACGTTCCTGGGCGGCTGGTGGCCGAGTATCGTAGCGTCTTTCCCACCCGACTGGCTCAGGACCGTCTTTGTCGTCCTCTCGGCCGTGGTCGTCGTCGGAGCGCTACCTTTCTTGAGCCTCATGGTCTTACTGGCTTCCGTCCGCTCTCGCCAGCGGTACTCACAGCTCACGGCGCCAGAACGTGGAAGAACCGCGATGCGCGTGGTCTTCGCGGCGGTATGGCTGACGGCGGCGATACCGTACCTGGCCGGCGCTCAGTATCTGTTCGACGAACGGCCGTTCATGATCTTCGACGAAGCAGGTGAAGGCCCCTACAGTCCGAACGCCCGCCGCGAAGTCGCCAGCGAGCTCTTCGGGCTCGCGGATCTTCCGTCCGGCTCCTCTCGCTGGCGGGCCTACTACCGCGCCGACTTCGCGTTCAATGGCGACTACGACAAATGGTTCCGCCTGGACGAAGTGACGCCCAAGGAGCTCACGGAGCTGCTGCGGAAACGAAGCAGTCACCCGCCCATCGAGGGCTGTCGAGACGAGCTCCTGGGCCGGCAACGGTACAACCCGTCCTGGTGGCAGATCGGTCAGGATATACAACTCATCGCAGGCGAGGGCGCCCCCGGGGGAAGCGGGGAGTGTGTCTGGCACGACCCGGCGGCGCACCGGGTCTATGCCTACGCCTGGCTGTTCTGAGCTTCGTGTTCCAGATCCCGAAACCAGAACCGCCCCCGCCCCTCCACCCGTCCCAGCTTGATCCCCACCGGCTGCCATGCTCCGGGCTCCCTTGACAAGCGGGCGCGAGAACTTTACTTTACAAAGTACTTTCTGCTTAGGTGCCTTACTGGCCGGTGGAGGATCTGATGAACGGCTCACCGATGAAGCAGCCGAGGGCGCGCCGAGCCCGCCGGATACTCAAAGGCTGCGCAGTCTTGGCGTTGTTGGGTGTTCTCGGGGTCGGGGCGTTGTTGGGGTCGCTCTGGCTTGAGCAGAAGACAGAGGTCACGCTCCCGAAACCCACGGGGCCCTTCGCGGTTGGCCGCGCGACCATGGCCTGGGCCGACGATGCGCACTCGGACACGCTGGCGCCGGTTCCGGGAACCAAGCGCGAGCTCCTGGTCTGGATCTGGTACCCGTCGGCCCCTGGGCCATCAGCGGCGGTGATGGCCGACTACCTGCCCGCTCCGATGCGAGCCGCGGGCGCACACGCCAACCATGCACCGCTGCTCATGAGATTGCTGACGCGAGATCCGGCGCGGGTCCATGTGCACAGCCTTCGGAGCTCCGATGTGTCACCGCAGCAGCGATCGTACCCTGTGGTGATCTTCAGAGCGGGAGCTTCTGCCCCGGTGACGAATTACTCGACGCTGGCCGAGGATCTGGCCAGTCATGGATACGTCGTCGTAGGCTTCGATGCGCCGTACCGCACTGGACTCGTCGTTTTCCCGGACGGCCGGGTGATCGCAAGGACGCCGGAGAACAACCCGGAGCTCTTTTCGGGCCAGGAGTTTGATCGTGTCGGCAACAAACTACTCGCCGCGTGGACTGCCGACATCGGGTTCGTGCTGGATCAGTTGGAGCGGTTGAACACCTCGGATGCGTCCGGCAAGTTCACGGGACGGCTCGACATGGCGCGGGTGGGAGTCTTCGGCCACTCCTTTGGTGGGGCGCAAGCCGCGCAATTCTGCTCTGCAGATTCCAGATGCAAGGCCGGGATCGATATCGACGGTGCTCCACTCGGCAGCGTCATTCAAACAGGCATCGACCGGCCATTCATGTTCCTGCTGAGCGATCACAGCCATGAGTCCGACCCGGAGAGCCGTCAGATCCGGGCGAGCATCCAATCGATTTATGATCGTCTGCCTCCGGAAGGAAGGTTTAGGATTGCGATCCGTGGCGCGAACCATTTCACCTTCAGCGACGATGGAGCCCTGTTGAAAAGTCATATCGTGCGAGGGGCGCTCCGCGTGTTCGGCCGGCTCGGTATCGACGGACGTCGCCAGCTTGCCGTTACCGCGTATTGCGTGCACAGCTTTTTCGACGCCTACCTCAAAAGGGCAAGCGGCTCGCGGCTCAAGATTTCATCTCCGCTTTACCCCGAGATCCAATGAGATTGGGATTCCTGCCTTAAGAAAAGAGCTTCCAGACCGGAGGGGTAGCTCCGGAGTCGAGAAAAACTCGCGGGAGGCTCAAAGGGCCTCCAGATCCCGAAACCAGAACCGCCCCCTCCCCTCCACCCGTCCCAGCCTGATTCCCACCGGCTCTCGAAAGATCGGCCCGGCGTGGACGAAGGTGTGGAATTCGCCGTTCTCGCCGCAGGGATCGATATCGGCCGGCAGATCGCGGAGCAGATCCTCGTCGAAGGAGCGGCCCACGAAGACGGGATCGAGGACTTCGGAGTCCACACAGACCAGCGTGGCCTTGAAGCCGAGACGGATCAGCTCCCGGGCCAGCTCATCCGTGTCCAGACCCCAGACGGGGAAGACCGGCTCCAGACCGAGCGCCGCCATCTGCCTCTCCCGATAGGCGCGGATGTCCTCCAGGAAGAGGTCCCCGAAGGCGACGTGACGGATGCCCTCGGCCCGGACCTCGCGAAGGGCCGAGGCCAGGCGCTCCTCGTAGACCTCATTCGTGCACTCCTTGGGAATCAGCACCTGCCGGAGAGGCAGCCCGATCGATTCCGCCTGCCGCTCCACCAACTCGCGGCGCACGCCATGGATGCTGATGCGGTCGTATCCCTCGGTAATCGAGGTGAGCAGCCCCACCGGCTCGAAGTCCGGCGAGGACCGCAGGGTGTGGAGGGCAAAGGCGCTGTCCTTGCCGCCGCTCCAGGAGAGAAGAATGGGGTGGCGCATCCCAGAAGGATAAAGGAACCACACCCAGAAGGCATGCGGCGAGCCCGGAGGGCGGCAGACCCGTAGCCCAGGCCGCGAGCCCTGGGCGGGCGGGCGAATCGGCATAACGACTCGATTGACCGCTATTGCGAACGGGATTTCGGTCTGACAGGTGTCTCGAAAAATGGCGTCGGCGACTCCCATGACGCCCGGGATTGAAATCCTGGGCTACCGACGGTGGTCCCCTTCGGGACCGCGATACGTTCTCCCCGGGTCCCGTAGGGACTACCGTCGGATAGGGGTAGGGAGGGCCGGTTGAGTACCCGGCCCCCCCTCCCTCCGAACCGGACGTGCGGATCTCCCGCATCCGGCTCTCCGGTTGGTGGTTTTACCTCGGAGAGGATTGACGG